>Ga0209050_1000109_pt1 | contig 219706 bp, 190 predicted proteins | sample Araplavi_mTSA_r2_FD_184276 | JGI IMG/M metagenome (GOLD analysis project Ga0209050, IMG submission 184276) | Arabidopsis root microbial communities from North Carolina, USA - plate scrape MF_Cvi_mTSA_r2 (SPAdes) (version 2) | ecosystem: Host-associated > Plants > Roots > Endosphere | place... | reverse complement strand
CCGGTCACTTCTACACGACCGACAAGAACAAGAAGAACACCCCCGGGAAGATGGAATTCTCGAAGTACGATCCGGTCGTGCGCAAGCACGTCCCGTACAAGGAAGGCAAGATCAAGTAATCCCTCACCGGATTGCTCGATGCCAACGAAAAACCCGCCCACCGGCGGGTTTTTTCGTTTCCGCGGACCGCTCCGGCCAGCACCGGTCGCATGCACCGTCCGTGGCAGAATGCGGCCACACCTCCCAAACGGGCGAACCGATGCTGTTCGAATGGCTGCTGGGTTCATGGTTGCTGCTGCTGGACTGGCTGATCCGGCTGGCCGCACTGTTCTGGATTCCCAGCCGCACCACCCCGGGCGCTGCGCGCAGCTGGCTGCTGCTGGTCGGCTTCGTGCCGCTGCTGGGGCTGCCGCTGTACCTGCTGTTCGGCCACCCCTGGCTGTCGCGGCAGCGCGTGCAGCGCCAGGCGGAGGCCTCGCAGGTGATCCGCGAGGAGCAGGCGCTGCAGCCGCCCCTGCGCTGGAACCCGGTGCCCGATACCGCCACCGCCGAGATGGTGCCGCTGATCGAGCGCCAGGGCGACTTCATGCCCGTGCACGGCAATGCCGTGGAGCTGCTGACCGATTACGATGCCTCGCTGCAGGCGCTGCTGGAGGATATCGACCAGGCCCGCGAGCGTGTGCACCTGCTGTACTACCTGATGTTCGACGACGCTGTCGGCGATGCCGTTGTCGAGGCGTTGCAGCGCGCCGCCGCGCGCGGTGTGCACTGCCGTGTGCTGCTGGACGCGGTGGGCGCCAAGCGCGGCCTGCGCCAGTACCGTCACCGCCTGCAGGCACTCGGGGTGGACGTGCGCGCGATGCTGCCCGGCGGGCTGCGCTGGCGGCGCAGCGGGCGCATGGACCTGCGCAACCATCGCAAGATTGCGGTGATCGACAACCGGGTCGGCTACATCGGCTCGCAGAACCTGGCGCAGCCGGAATTCGTGCGCGGGTTTCCCAATCGCGAGCTGGTGGCGCGCGTGCGTGGCCCGGCCGTGGCCCACCTGGAGGCGGTGTTCGCCAGCGACTGGTACATGGAGACCGGCCAGCGCCTGGAGGTGATGACGGTCGAGCCGGTCTGCACCGAGGACGTGCCGACCCAGCTGCTGCCCAGCGGCCCGGCCTATCCCTTCAGCAACGCGCGCGATGCGGTGAACGCGCTGATCCATCTGGCGCGCCGCCGCATCGTGCTGGTCACGCCGTACTTCGTGCCTGACGAAGCCACCCTCAGCGCGCTGCGCATTGCCGCGCTCTCCGGCGTGCAGGTGCAGCTGATCCTGTCGGCCAGCAACAACCAGCGTCTGACCGCATGGGCGCAGGAGGCGTACTACGACGAGCTGTTGCGTGCGGGTGTGCGGATCGCGCTGTACGAGCCGCATTTCCTGCATGCCAAGCATCTCACCGTGGACGAGGACATCGCGCTGGTGGGGTCGATCAACCTGGACATCCGCTCGTTCGCGCTGAATGCCGAGATCGGCATGCTCTGCTACGACCCGGGATTGGTGCGACAGCTGATCCATATCGAGAACGACTACCTGCTGCATGCGCGCCAGCTGGACCTGAAGGCCTGGCGCCAACGCGCGGCGTGGCGGCGCAGCCGTGAAGGGATCGCGCGCCTGGCCGATGCGCTGATGTAACGCACCGCCGCCGCCGGGGCGAACGGCGCGCTTGTCCTACAATGGCGGCATGACGGCATCCGATACTTCCCGCCAGGTTGACCTGGCCATCGTCGGCGGCGGTGCGGCCGGTGTGCTGGTGGCGCTCAATGCGCTGCGCAGTGCCACCTCGGCCGTGCAGGTCGTCCTGTTCGAACCGGCCTCCACCCTGGCCCAGGGCATCGCTTACGCCACGCCCTGGCCCGAGCACCTGCTCAACGTACCGGCCGGCAAAATGAGCGGCCTGCCCGAACATCCGGACGACTTCGTGGACTACCTGCTGCAGGCCGATGCCCTGCCGGGCCTGTCGCGCGAGGCCCTCGCCGACACCTTCGTTCCGCGCCGCCACTACGCGGCCTACCTGCAGCACCGCCTTGAGCAGGCCCAGGCGGCGAGCCCGGCACAGCTGCGCGTGGTGCATGACGCAGTGGTGGCAGTTTCGCCCGGCGTCCCGCTGCAGCGCGTGCAGCTGGCTGCCGGCGAGGCGTGGATGGCGCGCCAGGTGGTGCTGGCCTGCGGCAACAGCATGCGCCCGCTGCCTGCGCCCGGCGCCGAGGCGCTTCCTCCCGGCCGGGTGGTTGATGCATGGGACTACGACGGCGTGCGACTGCTGGCCGGCGACACCGATCTGGCCATCATCGGCTCCGGTCTGAGCATGGCCGACAGCGTGATCGCGCTGACTGCCGCAGGCCATCGGGGGCGCATCCACGTGCTGTCGCGGCATGCACTGCTGCCACTGCCGCATGCGCACGGCGGCACCGCAACGTTCGATCCGCACCCCCTGCTGCACATGCCGCTGCGCGCGCGGATGCGTGCCCTGCGCGGGCACGTGCGCGATGCCGCAGCCCAGGGCGTGCCGTGGCAGAGCGTGATGGACCGCCTGCGCCCCCTGGGCCAGGCGCTGTGGCAGGGACTGGACACCGCCGATCAGCGCCGCTTCCTGCGCCACGTCGTGCGCCACTGGGACGTCCACCGCCACCGCATTGCCGAACCGGTGCATGCCCAGCTGGCGGCACTGGAACAGTCGGGTCAGCTGCAGCGGCATCGCGCGCGGCTGGATGCGCTGCTGGTGCTCGACAGCACCCTGCAGCTGCACGCCCATGGACCGCAGGGCTGCATGGCACCGCTGAACGTGGGCGCGGTGATCAACGCCACCGGCGTGGAAACGCGCGCGCTGGCAATGCGCAACCCGCTGCTGCAGCAGTTGCTGGCTGACGGCCATGCGCGCCCCGGCCCGCACGGCCTGGGCCTGGACAGCGATGATGCGGGCCGCCTGCTTGACGGGCAGGGACGCCCGCAGCCGGGCCTGCAGGTGGTGGGAAGCCTGCGCATCGGCACGCTGTGGGAAAGCCTGGCCATTCCCGAACTGCGGGGGCAGGCCCGGCAGGTGGCACTGGCGGCGCTGGGAAGCACTGCAACGTCCTGAGCGGGCGGCTGAACCGGTTGCGCGCAGCGGGCGGCGCCTTGCGCCGTGCGCACCCGGTGCGACGGCCGGCGGGGTAAAATGGACACATGGATGTCTCCCACCTGCTCGACGGGCTCAACCCCGCTCAGCGCGAAGCTGTGTCCGCCCCGCCCGGCCACCATCTGGTGCTTGCCGGTGCCGGTTCCGGCAAGACCCGCGTACTGATCCACCGCATCGCCTGGCTCAACGAAGTCTGCGGCGTGCCGATGCACGGCATTTTTGCGGTGACCTTCACCAACAAGGCGGCCGGCGAAATGCGCCACCGCATCGACGTGCAGCTGCCGCAGGGCAGCCGTGGCGCGTGGATCGGCACCTTCCACGGTCTGGCCCACCGCCTGCTGCGCCTGCACTACACCGAAGCCAAGCTGCCCGACAGCTTCCAGGTGCTGGATTCGGACGACCAGCTGCGCCTGGTCAAGCGCGTGGTCCAGCAGCTGGAGATCGACGACAGCAAGCATCCGCCCAAGCAGATCGCCTGGTGGATCAACGAGCAGAAGGATGAAGGTCGCCGGCCGCAGCATATCCAGCCCGAACCGAACGATGCCTGGCTGGAGACGATGCGCCAGGCGTATGCGGCCTACCAGGAACGCTGCGACCGCGCCGGCCTGGTCGACTTCGCCGAGCTGCTGCTGCGCGCGCACGAGCTGCTGCGCGACAACCCGGCGCTGCTGGCCCATTACCGCTCGCGCTTCCGCGAGATCCTGGTCGACGAATTCCAGGACACCAACGCCATCCAGTACGCCTTCGTGCGCGTGCTGGCCGGCGACAGCGGGCACGTGTTCGTGGTGGGCGACGATGACCAGGCCATCTACGGCTGGCGCGGCGCCAAGGTCGAGAACGTGCAGCGCTTCCTCAAGGATTTCCCCGGCGCGCAGACAGTACGCCTGGAGCAGAACTACCGCTCCAGCGCCAACATCCTGGGTGCCGCCAATACGGTGATCGCACACAATCCGGACCGGATCGGCAAGGAGCTGTGGACCGACAGCGGCGATGGCGAGCCGATCGATCTGTACGCGGCCTACAACGAAATGGACGAGGCGCGTTACGTGGTCGAACGCGCGCGCCAGTGGGTGCGCGACGGCGGCAGCTACGGCGACGCCGCCGTGCTCTACCGCAGCAATGCCCAGTCGCGTGCCTTCGAAGAGGCGCTGCTGTCCGAGCAGGTGCCCTACCGCGTGTACGGCGGCATGCGCTTCTTCGAGCGTGCCGAAATCAAGGACGCGCTGGCCTACCTGCGGCTGATGACCAACCGCAACGATGACGCCGCCTTCGAACGCGCGGTCAACACGCCCACCCGTGGCATTGGCGATCGCACGCTGGACGAAGTGCGGCGGCTTGCGCGCAGCCAGGCGATCTCGCTGTGGGAAGCCACCATGCTCACCACCCAGGGCAATGAGCTGGCCGCCCGCGCGCGCAACGCGCTGGCCGGGTTCCTCACCCTGGTCAACCAGCTCCAGCACGAGGCGGGCGAGATGACCCTGGCCGAGCGCATCGATCATGTGTTGATCCGCTCGGGCCTGCGCGAGCACTGGTCCAAGGAAAGCCGCAACGCGCTCGATTCGGAATCGCGCGCCGACAATCTGGACGAACTGGTGTCGGTGGCCTCGCGCTTCACCCGGCGCGAGGACGACATCGAGGAGGGCGGCGAGAACATGAGCGAGCTGGTCGCCTTCCTGTCCTACGCCTCGCTGGAGGCCGGCGAAGGCCAGGCCCAGGCGGGCGAGGAAGGCGTGCAGCTGATGACCCTGCATTCGGCCAAGGGCCTGGAGTTCCCGCTGGTGTTCCTGGCCGGCATGGAAGATGGTCTGTTCCCGAGCGCGCGTTCGCTGGAAGAGAGCGGCCGCCTGGAAGAAGAGCGTCGCCTGGCCTACGTCGGCATTACCCGCGCGCGCCAGAAGCTGGTGCTCAGCTATGCCGAATCGCGCCGCATCCACGGCCAGGAAAACTACAACGTGCCCTCGCGTTTCCTGCGCGAGATTCCGCGCGAGCTGCTCAACGAAGTGCGGCCGAAGGTGCAGGTCTCGCGCAGTGCATCGCTCGGTGCCAGCCGCCCGGCCGGCCACGCCGCACTGGAAGCGCCGCCCCTCAAGCTTGGCGCGTTGGTGACCCATGCGCGCTTCGGCGAAGGCATGGTCACCGACTACGAGGGCAGCGGTGCGCATGCACGCGTGCAGGTGGAGTTCGCCGAGGCCGGCAGCAAGTGGCTGGTGATGGCGTACGCCAACCTGACGGTCATCTGATCCGCAGCCACGCAGGGCGTGGCTCTAGTCCCCATTTCTCCAGGCGCCTCCATGACTGACACTGCTTTCCCCATCAACGTGAAGCTCAACGCCCGGCTGCAGCCCGAACATCGCCTGCAGCTGTTTGAAGACCCCCTCGATGCGATGCTTGAAGGCGCTGGCATCGGCGAAATCATGGGCGGCGGCACCGCGCTGTCCGAGGAGGGGGAAGTTGAACACGGCGACCTGGAGATCATGCTGCACGACGCAGCCGCACTGCCGCATCTGATCGCAGCGCTTGAACAGCTCGGCGCGCCCAAGGGCTCGCTGATCCAGCGCGACGGCGGGCCGGATCTTCCGTTCGGTGTGACCGAAGGGCTTGCGCTGTACCTCAACGGCCTGGACCTGCCCGACGAGGTCTACGAGCAGTGCGACTCGAACTATGTGTTCGACCAGATCGTGGAACGCATCGACGGCCACGGCGAGATCTGCAGCTGGTGGCAGGGCCCCAGCGAGACCGCGCTGTACCTGTATGGCGCATCGTTCGAGACGATGCGTGAGCGGATTGCCGACCTGGTCGCCACCTACCCACTGTGCCAGGGCGCGCGCGTGGTACAGATCGCCTGACGTCCGCGCCGGACCGGGGCAGCCCGGGTCCGGCGTTTCGGCTTCGTCCCCGGGTAACGCGACTCATCCCGGATTTCACGCACTTCGTCGCGTGCCGCTTGTGGGGTCCCGGCCGTGCGCCCAGAGTCTGGCGCTGTCTGCTGGGAGCGCGCACATGAACAAGGGAATCCCGTACCTGATGGCGGCACTGGTCGCGCTGACGTTGTCGGCGGACTGGGCAGCTCCGGTGCTGGCCCTGTTCGAGCAGGTGGCCCAGTGCCTGGGCAGCGGCGGCAGTCTGGATCTGCTTCACCTGCGCTGCGCCCCGCCAGCAGGCGCCACCGACCTGCTGCTGCAGGGCTGGGGACTGTGGCTGCTGCTGGCCGCGATCGCGGCCGTGGTTGTCCTGGCAACGGCGAAGCGGCCCGCGCGCACACGCGCCAACCCGCCGATGCCCGGCCTGCCCCGGTAACTTTGCAACCAGTCCGAGCCATTTCGCGGGGAAGGCGCTGGTAGTGTGCGGCCCCTCTCCCTCCGGGACCGGGCCATTGATCAACAGCACGATCCAGCGGGCAGCCTCCTGCCCGAGCCTTCATGCATCCGGGGAAGCCGAGCCCAGGCCGGATCCACGTCCGGGCACGCTGGTCGTGGCCCACGTCCACAACGCACCACCGCGGCACAGCCCGATCCTGGATCTCGCCGGTTCCACGCTGCGTCCGTGGCAGGGTGCCGGCAGCCAGCAGGCGATGGTGGCAACGCAGGGTGCGGATCGTTGGCGGGTCAAAGCCACCGCGGATGGCCCCAGCAGTGCCATGGAGGTCACCTTCGGCAAGCTGTTCCAGCTGACCGGCCTGCTTGCGCCCGACACCGTGCTGGTGGGGGCCGTCGATGGCCTGCTGTCGGCGAACCTGCATGTGGGTTCGCGGTATGAGCCAACGTTCCAGGACCTGGGCGACTTTCTGGTCACCGACGCCGCCGCCGACGCGGTGGCCGCCGTCAGCCCGTCGTCGCGGCCAGCCTATGACGCGCTCCGGGCCCGTCACGCCGACGCCGTGGCGGCCAACGGCGCGTTGCTGCGCCGTGCGGCGGTCGACTGGTGGGCACTGGGCGAGGCCGACGCGGCCGTGCATGCAAGCAACGATCAGGCCCGGTTCGACGCCCTGGATGCCATGAACCGCATGTTGCCGGGAACGCTGCGCGCCGAGCAGCTGCGCCACTTCATCGCCGCGCGCTGGCTGGACAACTGGGACCACCTCAACTACCGGTTGGAGAACTTCGGCTACACGCTGCGTGACGGCCAACCGGCCGGCATGTCGCTCGATTTCGGTTCCTGCGGTCCCTTGGGGTTCCGCGATCCACAGACCGGTACGATGCTGCCGAAGCCGCTCAGCAGGCAGGTGGCGATCGCCCAGCGGCCCCCGTCGCTGTTTCCGATACCTGCGGCGTTTGCCGCCCACACGGCCGGCTTCGACGCGATGCATGACGATCCGGGCGCGTTGCACGACACCACCTGCTGGCCGTACGGATTCCAGTCCGAGAGCATTGCCGCACTGTTCCGGCCGCCGGCGGCCGCCGACCCCGGTGTCGCCGACACGCTGGCGGAAACGGGTTACCGCCTGGCCTTGTTGCCGGCGGCCGCCATCGCCGACGTCATCGCGCGCCACTGGCCAACGCTGGCACCGGATGCGGCGCCACAGTGGCCGCAGGCCGCGGGGCTGGCCGCGCAGATGAACGCCCGCCGTGATGCGCTGGTGGCGCGTTTCGATTCCGCGCAGATCAGCGACTGGGTACACGCCAATCCGGTCCAGGCCGCGCGCGTGCGCCGGGAAATAGGCGAGGCGATTCAGCACGTGCTCGGGCTGCAGGCAGCGGCGGCACATCTGCATGACATGCAACAGCGGCATGACGCGCTGCTTCCCCCCGCTGCCTCTCTCGGCGCCTGCATCAGCGGTGTATGCGGCGAAACCCGCGCACTGCAGCAGTTCCACCATGCCGTGCTGCAGCTGGAGGCGGCCAGGCACGCCGGGCACGCACCCGCCGTGGCAGAGGCCGTGACCACGTTGATGTCGGCGCCGCTGCACGCCCAGCTGCTGCATTATCTGGCCCTGGGTCCGGGCCGGACCGCGCACGCCGCAGCGGCATTCGGTGCAAACCATGACTGGCTGGTGCTCATGCGCGAACTGGTGCGCGCCGGCCAGGCCGACCCGGACAGGGTGGCGCGACTGCTGCTGACGCCGGTGGCGGCGGGCGCCTACCCCCCCGATGTCGCGGCGTGGTCGGACAAGCATCCCGAACTGGGCATGGCCTTCGTGCGCTTGCTGGAGACGCTGGTGGAGCAGGGCGTGCCCCCGCGGCAGCTGCGCGTCGGACTGCTGACCGCCAAGCGGCCCGGCACGCCGAACTACTATGCCGAAGTGCTGGACAGCGCCAGCTCCGCTGCGTGGATCGAGCGCCTGCAGTCGTCGCAGCTCTGGCCCGGCGCGGAGGACTTGCAGGAAGGGAAGTCGTGGCGATCGCGCACCGCGTTCGCGCTGCGCAGCCTTCTGCCGCGCGGCCAGGCGCCCCTCGCCGGCCCGCGCGATGCGCTTGCGGTGCAGCAGATGGCGCTGCGCCCGCTGGTGGCCCACCTGCGCCAGGCCTACGGTCCGGCGCGTGTGCTGGCGCTGGAGCTGGAGCTGATGAAGCAGGACGTGGTGTCGTCGGTTCGGCTGGTTCACCGCGACGAGCTGCGCGCGCTTGCCACGGCCGTCGCCCAGGCCGTGGAGAAGGCCTGGGCGGAAGCCACGCAACGGCACGGGTTGCCGCGCACGCGGGTTCCCCCGGCGCTGCTGGAGGGCCAGCAGCAGCAGGCGCGAAGCCGGTTCGAGCGTGAGATGTGGGCGCTGCGCCGGCCAGCCGTGGAGGAGCTGATCGCCCAGGCTGCGTCCGGCTACCGGGCGACGCTGGAGGGCCAACCCGCGCTGGGCGCCGACGCGCGCCGCGCGCTGTTCACGGCGGGTGTGACTGCCGCGGTCGGCGACATCCAAGCGATGGTCGCGGCAGCCGGGCAGGCGGACACGCCCCCGGTGGACGAGGCGGCGGTGGGGGCGCAGGTGAAGAAGCGGGTGCAGGCCGAGTGTGTGGAGCACGCGCTGCAGGCGCAGGTACAGGCGCAGGTCCGGGAGAGCGCCGCGCGTAGCGCGGGCGTCGAGACAGGTCGACGGGCGACGAAAGAAGCGGACGCGCGCGCGGCGCGTAGCGCTGCCGAGCAGGCTCTGCGCGCCGCCGCGTTGCTGGACTATCGGACGGTCACGTCGGAGGCGCGGGAGCGGGCCGAGGCGCAGGCCAAAGCGGAAGCGTCGGCGCGTGCCGCCCGGGTCAGCGAGGCGAAGATCGGCAAGCTCGCCGAACGGCTGCAGCGCCTGAAGAACCTCCGCAAGGACGAGGAGCTCGCTTCGCGCCTGGACCGCCTGCGGGCAGCCGTCCCGCAGGCGACCGCCGTGCGGCCGGCCGAGCGGCTGCAGGCGACGGGGCGTCCCGGCGCCGCCTACCTGTGAGCGCGGCCCTGGGGACGGCGCCGCCGCTTGATCCAGCTCAAGGCATCGCCTGCACGCCGGGTGTGCAATGGTACCCACGACACCCTGCGAAGGAGCCTGCCATGTACAAGCGAATCCTGATTGCCACCGACGGTTCGGAACTGTCCGCGAAGGGCTTGGACAAGGGGGTGGAACTGGCCCTCGACCTGGATGCGGAGGTCGACATTGTCACCGTCTCCGAGCCGTGGGCGGTGGGCATGTACGACGCCATGGGCTGGAGCGTGGGCTACATGAACAGTCCCGAGTACAAAGCCGATCGCGAAGAGACCGCGCGCAAGATCCTGGACCCGGCCAAAGCGACCTGCGAAGCGAAGGGTCTGCGTGCCACCACGGTGCACGTGCTGGACCGCTACGCCGCCGACGGCATCATCGACACCGCCACCGAGCGCAACAGCGACCTGATCGTGATGACCTCGCATGGCCGCCGCGGGGTGACCCGGGTGCTGCTGGGCAGCCAGACCGCCGAAGTGCTGGCACGCAGCAGCGTACCGGTCCTGGTCATCCGGTAGAGCCGGGCTCTGCCCGGCTGCTCGCAGAGCCCGCTCTACGGCCGTATCTTCAGCGTCTGCGATTCGTCCAGACTGCCGTCGGGCTGCAGCACCACGTAACGCTCGCCGCTGCGGTCGAACAGCACCGGTACCGGATCGCGGAACAGCGGGCGGCGCACAAAGCGCAGCTGCCAGCCGAAGTGCTCCAGGGTGTCCACCGCCTGGCGCTGCTCGGCGGTCAGCCCCTCGCGCAGGGCGGCAGGGTCAATGGGCTTGCGGCGTTCGGGGGTGGTCATCGGGTACGGCAGGGCACGACGGTAGGAAAGTTACCTGCAAACCGCGTTCCAGTACGGCGTGCAGGCCGGGTACGACGCCGGCTCACCAGCTGTAAAGCTTCCAGTACACCGGCGACACCCCGTCCTTGCTGCGGTCCCCGCCGGTCTGGCCGCCTTCGTACATGTAGTACGGTGCCCCGCGCGCGGGGGTCACCTTGACCATGCGGAGCTGGCCGGCCACCCGGTACTCCTCGATGGTGTCGCCGTTGTCCATGGTGCGCTTGGCGATATCCGCTCCGGTTACATCGACCGGGGGAACGCCGGCGCCGCCGGTGGTCGCACAACCAGCCAACACAAGCAGACCTGCCAGCATCAGAGTCTTCATGGACCAAGGTTCCTGGGGCGGGGGAGTGATGATTATGCCCCATGCCCCGTGATGCCGGCGCCGCGAACGGCCCGGGCCGGGCGCGTAGAATCGTCGCATGAGCCGATTAGTCCTGATTGACGGGTCCAGTTACCTGTACCGCGCGTTCCACGCGCTTCCGCCGCTGACCAACGCCGCCGGGGAACCGACCGGCGCGCTGTTCGGCGTGGTCAACATGCTGCGCGCCACGCTGAAGGAACGCCCCGAGTACGTTGCCTTCGTGGTGGATGCGCCGGGCAAGACCTTCCGTGACGACCTGTACGCCGACTACAAGGCCAACCGCCCGCCGATGCCGGATGAGCTGCGCCCGCAGATCGAGCCGATGTGCAGGATCGTCGAGGCGCTCGGCCTGAGCATCCTGCGCATCCCGGGGGTGGAGGCCGACGACGTGATCGGCACGCTGGCCCTGCAGGGTCACCGCGACGGGATGACGGTGACCATTTCCACCGGTGACAAGGACTTCGCCCAGCTGGTCCGCCCGGGCATCGAACTGGTCAACACCATGACCGGCAGCCGCATGGATTCGGACGCCACGGTGATGGACAAGTTCGGCGTGCGCGCCGACCAGATCGTCGACCTGCTGGCGCTGATGGGCGACGCGGTGGACAACGTCCCCGGCGTGGAGAAGTGCGGCCCCAAGACCGCCGCCAAGTGGCTGGCCGAGTACCAGACCCTGGACGGGGTGATCGCTGCGGCGCCGGGCATGAAGGGCAAGATCGGCGAAAACCTGCGTGCCGCCCTGGACCGCTTGCCGCTGAACCGTGAGCTGGTCACCATCCGCACCGACGTGGCGCTGGACGCCAGCCCGCAGACGCTGGCGCTGCGCGAGCCGGACGTCGCGGCGCTGGGCGAGCTGTACCTGCGCTACGGCTTCACCCAGGCCCTGAAGGAGCTCGGTGGCGCCGCCCCGGCCCCGACCGCCGCCAGTGAGACCCCGGTGAGCCTGCGCGGCACTGCCGCAGGCTACGCCCGTGGCGCGGCCAGCGAGCCGGCCCCGGTGCCGGATGCGGCGCTCTCGGCGCCCGGCGAGTACGAGACCGTGCTCACCACCGAACAGCTGCAGGCCTGGGTGGCCCGCGCCGAGGCGGCCGAGCTGATCGCCTTCGATACCGAGACCGACGCGCTCGATGCCATGCGCGCCAACCTGGTCGGGATCAGCCTGGCGGTCGAACCGGGCAAGGCCGCCTACATTCCGGTGGGCCACGATTACCCCGGTGCTCCGGCCCAGCTGCCGCGCCAGCAGGTGCTCGACGCGCTGCGCCCGGTGCTGGAGAACCCGGACAGGAAGAAACTGGGCCAGCACGGCAAGTACGACCTGCACGTGCTGCGCCGGCATGGCGTGGACGTGAAGGGCTACCACGACGACACCATGCTCGAGAGCTTCGTGCTCAATTCCACCGCCACCCGCCACGACATGGATTCGCTGGCGCTGCGTTACCTGGGCTACACCACGATCAAGTTCGAGGACGTGGCCGGCAAGGGCGCCAAGCAGATCCCGTTCTCGCAGGTGGGGCTGGAGGAAGCCAGCCGCTACGCCGCCGAGGATGCCGACATCACCCTGCGCCTGCACCGGGTGCTGCAGCCGCAGCTGCTGGAATCGGCATCGCTGGACAATGTGTACCGCAGCATCGAAATGCCGCTGGTGCCGGTGCTGGCGCGGATCGAAGCCAACGGCGTGTACATCGACAGCGCCGAGCTGCGCCGGCAGAGCCAGGATCTGGGCACGCGCATGCTGGCCGCCCAGCAGAAGGCCACCGAGCTGGCCGGGCGCACCTTCAGCCTGGACTCGCCCAAGCAGCTGCAGGCCGTGCTGTTCGACGAACTGAAGCTGCCGGCGCTGGTGAAGACCCCCAAGGGCCAGCCCAGCACCAACGAAGAGGCGCTGGAGGCGATTGCCGAGCAGCACGAGCTGCCGCGGGTGATCCTGGAGTACCGTGGCCTGGCCAAGCTGCGCAGCACCTACACCGACAAGCTGCCGGAGATGGTCAATCCCGACACCGGCCGGGTGCATACCAGCTACCACCAGTCCGGCGCCGCCACCGGCCGGCTGTCCTCGTCGGACCCCAACCTGCAGAACATCCCGATCCGCACCGAGGATGGACGCCGCATCCGCCGCGCCTTCGTGGCGCCGCCGGGCCACAAGCTGCTGGCCTGCGACTATTCGCAGATCGAGCTGCGGATCATGGCCCACCTGTCCGAGGACCCGGGCCTGGTGCGGGCCTTCGAACAGGGCGTGGACGTGCACCGTGCCACCGCGGCCGAGGTGTTCAGCCGCGCGCTGGACGAGGTGACCCCCAATGAACGCCGCGCGGCCAAGGCGATCAACTTCGGTCTGATGTACGGCATGAGCGCGTTCGGACTGGCCCGCAACCTGGGCATCGACCGCGGCCAGGCCCAGGATTACGTGGCGCTGTACTTCAGCCGTTACCCGGGCGTGCGCGACTTCATGGAGCGCATGCGCCAGCAGGCGCGCGACCACGGGTATGTGGAAACCCTGGAAGGACGCCGGCTGTATCTGAACGACATTCACGCCCGCAACCAGGGCCTGCGCGCCGGTGCCGAGCGCGCCGCGATCAATGCCCCCATGCAGGGCACCGCAGCGGACATCATCAAGCGCGCCATGGTGAAGGTGGACGACTGGCTGCAGGGGCAGGGCGGTCGTGCGCGGATGATTCTGCAGGTGCACGATGAACTGGTGTTCGAAACCGAAAGCGAGTTTCTGGAAACCTTGCGCACGCAGGTGGTTCAACTTATGTCGTCTTCGGCCCAACTACGGGTTCCGCTGGTCGTCGACGCGGGCGTGGGTGATAACTGGGATGAAGCGCATTGATTGAGACCTGAATCACTTTTTGTAGCTGAATTGGTACGGGGAGCCGGCCAGCGGCCGGCACTACGGTTAGAAACTGACTCTTGGATGAATGTTTCAAGATTCACCTCAGTATTAATTGGCACCCTTCACGAATCATCAATGTTCGAGGTGCTTTTATAGACCTCGACAGGCGCAACGCCTGTTGTGGATCTCTCCCATCCCCTGGAGCAGATCTCGGAACGGGGGCTACTCCCCAAGCGCCCGTTCCCCGGCCCCGCTGACCTCCCCCAGGTTGGCGGGGCTTTTTATTTTGGGCTCCTCAACGCCGCGCGGACGCCCGGTAGCACCCGCCGCCCGGCGGCCCACACGATGCCCATTGCCTCGGCCACCCGACCCGCCCATGCTGCGGGAAGGTGTCCAGTGGAGGGGTGAATGAGCGACCTGTTTGATCTGGCCATGCCGTGGTGGGAGTTCATCCTGCGCGCGGTGGTGGTGTACGTGGTGGTGCTGGGCATGGTGCGCCTGTCCGGCAAGCGTGCCCTGGGCCAGATCACGCCCTTCGACGTGCTGTTGATCGTGCTGCTGGGCAATGCGGTACAGAACGCACTGCTCGGCAAGGACACCTCGCTGGGCGGCGGGCTCCTGCTGGCGGCCACGCTCATCCTGCTCAACTACGCGGTGGGCTGGCTGAGCCAGCGCAGCCGCCGCGTCGAAACGCTGGTCGAAGGCGAGCCGGTGCTGATCGCCCGCGATGGCCACGTGCTGCCGTCCGTGCTCAGGCGCGAGCTGGTGACGCGGGCCGATCTGGACGCGGCAATGCGCCAGCAGGGGTGCTTGCGGATCGAAGACGTCGCGTTGGCATTCCTGGAGATCAACGGTCACATCACCATCGTGCCGAAGGAAGCGGCCGCTACGTCCAACGGATGAACGGAATCTGCAAGCGCGAATGGTCCGCTCTGGCTGCAATGGCACGCGAGCGGGCCGGCCCCCGGCCCGCCATCGCACAGGAAGTCCCTGCATGCCGGTCGCCCCGTTCCGTTCGTTCGCCCCTTCCCGCACCCCATCCATGCCACTAGACCCGCCGCCACCCTACGATCAAGTGGCTAACCCGGGGGAACGCTCAAGCTTGCCGGTAGCGAACGTCACCAACCGTGCGTCCGCACAGGCGTGGCGGCCAACACGTGAGAGCGGGGACGCGCTGCGGCCGGGCGACAGCCGTCTTGGACGCTTTCCCTGCGGCGTGCTGCCCACCAAGGTGCTGAACGACTTGAAGGAGGCGCTCGCCCGTCGCCAACGCACGGACATCAGCCTTCACGCTGGCCGCGAACAACTGGGGGCGATGCTGCAGGAGACGTCAATGCGCCAGGAACACCCGTCTGCCCCGTCGCTGGTACTCATTGGGGGCGGTCTTCACGGCGACGACGCGGTGCATGCCCCGCATTCCCATAGGGACATCAAACGGCTGCAGAAGCACGTGGACAAGCTTGCGGAGAAAAAGCGGCAGCTCGCGAAGCGCCACCAGGACGAAATGAAAATGCTGGAGCTGAAGTTTCTCAAGCTGGAAGCAAGGTCCCGGAACAACGCCCCGCCGGCAAATCCGCCTGCGGACGGTTATCTACTGCATCGCTGACACCCTCAGCGCGCTGTCACCCACTCCCGCGGCACCAAGTAGTCCGCCAGCGCCGCCTCGGCGCTGCCGGGCTCCGGGGTGAAGCCATATTCCCAGCGTACGCGCGGGGGCAGGCTCATCAGGATGCTCTCGCTGCGTCCGCCGCTCTGCAGGCCGAACAGGGTGCCGCGGTCGTAGACCAGGTTGAACTCCACGTAGCGGCCACGGCGGTACAGCTGGAACTCGCGTTCGCGCTCGCCGTACGCCAGGTCCTTGCGCCGCGTGACGATCGGCAGGTACGCATCCAGGAAGCCATCGCCCACCGCACGCAGGTAGGCGAAGTCGCGCTCGAAGTCGTCGTGCAGATCGTCGAAGAACAATCCACCGACGCCGCGCGTTTCATTGCGGTGGCGCAGGAAGAAGTACTCGTCGCACCAGCGCTTGTGCGCGGCGTAGCGCGCCTCGCCGAATGGGGCGCATAGATCGTGCGCCACCTGGTGCCAGTGCCGCACGTCGTCCTCGAACGGGTAGAACGGGGTCAGATCGAAGCCGCCGCCGAACCAGGCGGCCACCTGCTCGCCGTCGCGCTCGGCGCTGAAGTAGCGCACGTTCGCGTGGGTGGTGGGCAGGTAGGGGTTGAGCGGATGGAACACCAGCGACACGCCGGTAGCGCGCCACGAGGCGCCGGCCAGTTCCGGCCGGTTGGCCGATGCCGACGGCGGCAGGCGCGTGCCGGACACATCGGAAAAGCCGATGCCGGCCTGCTCGAACACCGCGCCGTCGCGCAGGATGCGGGTGCGACCGCCCCCGCCCTCGGCGCGCTGCCAGAGGTCTTCGGTAAAACGGGCCCGACCGTCTTCGGCCTCGATGGCGGCGCAGATACGGTCCTGCAGGTCGGTGAGATAGGCGCGGACGCGCTCGAATGCATTCATGGCCGTAATGTACCGCAGCGCCGGGCCGGGCCCGGCATCACGCCGACGCAGGTACGCGCTGGAACCACCGCTGTACGTCCGGGCGCAGCACGCGCAGCAGCAGCCAGGCATGCAGGGCGGCGAAGGACAGGGCGGTCAGCACCGCGATGCCGGTGTAGAGCACGCGCTGTATGCGCAGGTCGTGGCGCAGCTGGGCCGCATCGGCGGGATCAACGTGGGCCGGCAGGTGCACGATCACGTAGCGGAAAACGTCGTCGGTCACCCAGGCGCCGGCGAAGTTGAGCAGCGCGGTCAGCACCAGCAGCACGATGAAGGTCCACAGCGCCCAGCGCTGACGGCGCAGCATGCCCCAGCAGGCGGCGGCACCGGCCACGCACAGCGCGAACAGCGCCAGACTCACCGCGACCGCGTGCCGGCCGAACCAGCGCACCGACGGCGGCATCCAGGACAGATCCGCGCCATGCAGCAGGTCCTGCAGCCACGCGGAATTGCCCAGCATCACCGCGATCACGGCGCAGGCGGCCCAGCTCACCGCCGAGACAATGCACACCACCAGTACGGACTTGGCCAGCGGCGCCAGGAAGGCCGGCGCGCCATCCCCCTTCGGGCGGACGCGGGCGGCAGCAGCGGGAAGCAGCGGGGGCAGGGTCGACGACATCCGGTGTCCTGGCAGGGTGCGGCGGTGGTGGGGGTCAGCCCGACGCGATCACGCGCATGGCCGCAGGCAGGATATGGTCTTCGCTCAAGGGTGCCAAGCTGCGGCCATGCGGTGGCTGCAGCGATACCCACGCCAGCTCGGCGATTTCGGCGCTCGCCTGCGGCGTGCCCAGCACCTGGACCCACCAGGCCTGGGCATGCACTCGGCAGCCGGTTTCATGCACGGCCCAATCGCTGAAGGCGCCCAGCGGCACCGCGGTGGACGGGTCCAGCTGCACGCCCAGTTCCTCGTCCAGCTCGCGGGCCAGCGCGGCCAGGGGGGCTTCGCCCGGCTCGGGCTTGCCGCCCGGCTGGATGAACACCGCCGAGCCGTGCTTGCGCACCACCAGCACGCGCTGGTGGGCGTCGCAGATGACCGCGGCGACGATCCGTATCGGCGCCGCGTCGTGGTTCACTTCAGGTTTTCCTCGAACAGCTTGAGGATGCGCTTGTACTGGTCCAGCCAGGAATCGGCACGGACGTAGCCGTGGCGCTCCAGCGGGTAGGGCGCGATGCTCCAGTTGTCCTTGTGCAGCTCGATCAGCTTCTGGGTGAGGTTGACCGAATCCTGGAAGAACACGTTGTCGTCCATCATCCCGTGCGCGATCAGCAGGTGATCCTGCAGGCCTTCGGCGTACTCGATCGGCGAGGAGACGCGGTACGCCTCCGGGTCGATGTCCGGGGTGTTGAGGATGTTGGCGGTGTAGCCGTGGTTGTACTGGTGCCAGTCCACCACCGGGCGCAGCGCGGCGCCGGCCTTGAAGGTGCCCGGCGAACGGAACAGCGCCATGAAGGTCATGAAGCCGCCGTAGGAGCCGCCGTAGATGCCGGCGTGGTCGCGGTCGCCCTGCTGGGTGGCCACCAGCCAGTCCAGGCCGTCCTTGTAGTCCTCCAGTTCCGGGTGACCCATGTTGCGGTAGATCGCGGTGCGCCAGTCGCGGCCGTAGCCTTCGCTGCCGCGGTAATCCATGTCCAGCACCACGTAACCCTGCTGCACCAGCAGGTTGTGGAACATCTGCTCACGGAAGTAGGCCGGGTAACGCTGGTGCACGTTCTGCAGGTAGCCGGCGCCGTGCACGAACATGGCGATCGGGTACTTTTTGCCGGGCTCCAGGTTCTCCGGGCCGTAGTACTTGGCCCAGACCACGCCGGCGCCATGCTTGGAGGGCACCTGCACCAGCTTGGGCTGGATCCACTGGCGCGCCTTGAAAGCGGCGCTGCGGGTATCGGTCAGCACCTTGGCCTGGCCACCGGCGGTGGGCACCACCGCCAGCTGCGCCGGCAGGTAGGCGCCGGAATAGCGCACCAGCAGCTGCTGGCCGTCCGGCGACAGCGAGAAGTCTTCCACGCCGTTGAGCGAGGTCAGCTCACGCACCTGGCGCGAGGCGGTATCGACCGCGCACACCTCGTAGTCGCCCGGTGCCTGCTGGTTGCACAGCACGTAGAAGCCCCGGCCGTCGGCGCTGGGCACCGGCATCGAGGTCTCCCACTTGCCGCTGGTGATGGCCTGCGGTCTGGCGGTGCCCTGCTGGGTGTACAGGTGCGAGTAGCCCGATTCCTCCGACAGCAGCCACAGCGTGCGGTTGTCGTTGGACCAGCCGAAATCGTTGAAGCTCCAGTTGATCCACGCCGCGTCGGTGAGGCGGTGACGGGTCTGCAGCTTCGCTTCGGACGGACTGACGCTGGCAATCCAGCGGTCCTTGTTGTCGTTGGCGCGCAGCAGGATGGCCGCCTGCTGGCCGTCGCTGCTCCAGCGGATGCCGGGAGCGCCCGGGCCGCCCAGTACCTGCACCGGCCGGCTGCCCTTCAGCGCGTCCTTGCCGGCGGTCTTGCGCAGCGCGGCCAGCGGGTCGGTGCCGATGCCCGGCAGGCCGTCCAGCGACAGCGGCTTGACCGTGCCGGTAACCGCGTCGACCAGCCACAGCGCGTTCGGCTCGGGGTCGTTGCGGCCCACGCGGGTGCGGGTGTCCTCGAACTCCTCGTAACCGGACTCGGTCACGTACTTGGGCATCTTGCCGCCGCGGCCTTCATCGAAGCCCTTCGGCTTGGTGACCACGATCAGGCTGCGGGCATCGGGCGACAGCACGCTGTCGACGATCTCCACCTCGGCACCCAGGTACACCGGGCCCGGCGCGCGGGTGCTGTCGGCGCGGCGCCAGCTGGCTTCCTGCTCCTTCAGCGCCTCGCGCTGGGCGCGGTCGTTGCGCAGGGTGGCCAAGGTGCGCAGCTGCTGCTCGCGCAGCACGTCGGCCTTGGGCGCGTCGTCGGGGTTCTTCTCGGCCTTCAGGCTGGCCACCTGCTGCACGCCGGCTGCGGCGGTCCAGTGGAACCAGTTCTGGCCGGTGCGCCAGATCACGCCGCCATCGCGGGCGAAATTGACCGCGCTGGCCTTCTCGGTGCTGCGGGTGAGCTGGGTCAGCGCGCCGCTGCGCAGGTCGCGCAGGAACACGTCGCCATTGCGCACGAACACCGCGCGCTGGCGGGCGCTGTCGTACACCGGGCTGTCCACGTCCAGGCTGCCGCGCTGGTCATCGGCGACCTGGCTGGCGGCGCCGCCGTTGACCGGCTGGCGGAAGGTATCGCGGACCGGGCTGCCGGTGCGCTTGAGCTGGTACTCGACCTGCTGGCTGTTCCACGACCACCAGGCGCTCTCGACCGGCGGACCGATCCAGTCCGGGTCGGCCATGGCCTGTTCAATGGTGATCGGCGTCGGTGCCGCGTGGGCCGTGCCGCCAAGGGCGGCGAGCAGCAGCAGGGACAAGGGCAGCGTTCTGGGCATTGCGGGCAGCACCGTAAAGGAAAACCCGCCAAGCGTAGCAGCGCCGGACCTTCGGCGAGGGGGCCACAGGTCATGGGCCATGCGCGCCATGATCGGCTCCCCACCGGTAGCGCACGACCGTTGGTCGTGCGGCGGCGCACCGCGCCGGGCTCCTGGCGCCGGACACGCCGTATCGACCAACGGTCGATACCTACCGTGCTGCGACAAAGTGAAGCAGCGCGTCACCGGGTCGCATGTGTTCTTCACCGATACCAGCCCAAACTGGTGCGGATTCCAGAAAATGCTGCGGAGGCGTCACTTGGACGCGTTGTTGTTGTCGCGGATCCAGTTCGGGTTCGTCATCAGTTTCCATGTGCTGTTCCCGGCCTTCACCATCGGGACGGCGAGCTGGCTGGCGTTCGTCGAAGGCCAGTGGCTGCGGACGAAGAAGCCGATCTGGCGCGAGCTGTACTTCTTCTGGCAGAAGATTTTCGCCGTGTCCTTCGGCATGGGCGTGGTCAGCGGCATCGTCATGGCCTTCCAGTTCGGCACCAACTGGCCGCGCCTGAGCCAGGTGGCCGGCAGTGTGATCGGGCCCCTGCTCACCTATGAGGTACTCACCGCGTTCTTCCTGGAGGCCAGCTTCCTGGGCGTGATGATGTTTGGCTGGGGCAAGGTCTCGCCGCGTCTGCATTTCTTCTCGACCTGCATGGTGGCGCTGGGCACGCTGGTGTCCACGTTCTGGATCCTCTCGTCCAACAGCTGGCTGCAGACCCCCGCCGGGCACGCCATCATCGACGGCATCGTGGTGCCGCAGGACTGGTGGCAGGTGGTGTTCAACCCCTCCTTCCCGTACCGGCTGGCGCACATGGCGCTGGGCTCGTTCATCACCACCTGCTTCGTGATCGGCGGGGTCGGGGCCTGGTACCTGCGCAAGGGCAACCACGTGGAGGCCGGGCGCACCATGCTGCTGGCCGCCGTGGCCTTCGCCGCGCTGACCGTGCCGGTGCAGATCTTCGTGGGCGACATGCATGGCCTGAACACGCTCAAGCACCAGCCGATGAAGATCGCGGCGGTGGAAGCGCACTGGCATGCCGAAGGCGAGGGCAACGGCGTGCCGCTGGTGGTGTTCGCGGTGCCCAACGAGAACGCCGAGCGCAACGATTTCGAAATCGCCATTCCCCGCCTGGGCAGCCTGATCCTCACCCATTCGCTGGACGGCACCTTCGACCCGCTCACCTCCGTGCCGGCCAGCGAGCGGCCGCCGGTGGTGCCGGTGTTCTTCGCGTTCCGGATCATGGTCGGCCTGGGCACGCTGATGCTGCTGCTGGCCTGGGTTTCGGCCTTCCAGTGGTGGCGCGGGCGCCTGCTCGAATCGCGCTGGCTGGTGCGGGGCTGGAACTGGATGCTGCCCAGCGGGTTCATCGCGCTGGTGTCGGGCTGGTTCGTGACTGAAATGGGCCGCCAGCCCTGGGTGGTGTACGGCGTGCTGCGCACGGCCGACGCCGTGGGCCCGCAAAGCGCGTGGATGACGGCGCTGTCGCTCGGCGTGTACATCGTCGGCTATGCATTCGTGTTCGGCTGGGGCATCTGGTACCTGGTGAAGATCATCCGCACCGGGCCCAAGCCCCATGACCACCAGCCGCCGATCGAAGACGGCAGCCACACCCCGGCACGCCCGCTGTCCGGCGCCGACGAACCGCTGGAGGAGCGCTGACATGGAGATGACGACCTGGCTGCCGGTGGCATGGTTCGCGGTGATCGGCTTTGGCGTGCTGATGTACGTGGTGCTGGACGGCTTCGTGCTCGGCATCGGCATCCTGGCGCCGATGTCCGAGGATGAAGAACAGCTCGACGTGATGATGAACACCGCCGCGCCGATCTGGGACGGCAATGAAACCTGGCTGGTGCTGGGCGGGGCAGGGCTGATGGCGGCCTTCCCCAAGGCCTACGCGGCGCTGCTGTCGGCGCTGTACCTGCCGGTGCTGCTGCTGGTGGTGGCGCTGGTGTTCCGCGGCGTGGCCTTTGAATTCCGCTTCAAGGCGCACCGTTCGCGGCGGCTGTGGAGCGTTGCGTTCGGGCTGGGCTCGCTGCTGGCCGCGTTCGCCCAAGGCGTGATCCTGGGCGCGCTGGTACAGGGGCTGCAGGTGGTGGACGGGAACTACGTGGGCGGACCCTTCGGCTGGTTCAGCCCGTTCTCGATGCTGACCGGCGCGGCGGTGGTGTTCGGCTACGCGCTGCTGGGCAGCACCTGGCTGATCCTGAAGACGGAAGGTCGCGAGCAGACCTTCGCCCGCACCCTGACCCGGCCGCTGGTGGTGGCGGTGATCGTGTTCATGGGGCTGGTCAGTGCCTGGCTGCCGTTCCTGGATTCGCGCCTGATGGCACGCTGGTTCAGCGACGGCAATTTCTGGTGGCTGTCGCCGGTGCCGCTGCTGACGCTGGGCGTGGCGGTGGCGTTGTGGCGCAGCGCCATGCACCCGCGCCGGGATCTGCCGCCGTTCCTGCTGACCCTGGCGCTGTTCGTGCTGGGGTTCATCGGGCTGGTGCTGGGCATGTGGCCGTATCTGCTGCCGCCCAGCATGACCCTGTGGCAGGCCGCCGCCCCGGCCTCGTCAATGGGCTTCAGCCTGGTCGGGCTGGTGGTGCTGCTGCCGGTGATACTGGGTTATACGGCGTGGTCGTACCGCGTGTTCCGCGGCAAGGTACGCGCCGACGCGGGATACCATTGATCAGCGCGGGTGACGACCAACGGTCGTCACCTACCGGTGCGCGGTGCATCCCGGAACGGACGATACGGGGCACATCCCCCGGCCCGGCCGAAACGGGGCACATCCCCGGCCCGGCCGAAACGCGGCACATCCACGGCCCGGCCGAAACGCGGCACATCCTCGTCCAGGCGATGCGCGGTAGGTGACGACCGTTGGTCGTCACGCGCGTCACCCGTGCAGACCTTCGATTTCCACCAGCAGCTCGGCCCGGCATACCTCGGCGTGCAGCACCACGAACGGCGGCGAGCCGGGCAGTTCGGCCATCCGCGCGGCGACCGCCGCCATGTCTTCTTCGCGCCGCACATACACCTTCAGCACGGACGTGTCGCCCAGACCCGCCGCCAGCTCCGGCCGCTGCAGGCGCGCGGCATCCACCAGGCTCTGCAGGTTGGTCAGGGTCTCGTCCAGCTGCTCGCCCACCGACCCGGTGTGTTGTGAGACATGCCCGACGATCGCGGCCGTGCCCGACTGCAGCAGCGGCAGTCCAGTGGCGAGGGGCGGCAGCAGCGCACGCGAGAAGCTTGGCGACTGCGGCCCATACTGACGCGGGTAGCGGAATGCGCTGACCTGGCGCGGGTTTTCCAGCGGCAGGCCCGGCTCGCGCGCGGCCAGCCAGTACACCTGCAGCCGGCGCACCCCGTCGAAGCGGCCGATGCAGGTGGCAGCGGGCAGCGCCGCCTCATCCAGTTCGCGCAGTCCGCGCACGCGGCCCACGCAGAAGCGCCGGTAGCGCTCCTGGTCGCCCTCGCCTTCGGTCACTGCGTCGAGGTAGTTCCAGGTGCGCAGCAGGTGCGGAAACCCGCAGCCGGCCAGGAACCCGCTCATCCGTGCATAGGCCTGCGCCGTGGCCGATTCGATGTCGCCCTCGACTTCGTCCACCTCGATCGCACCGAACAGCACCGTGCCAGTGGCGGACCAGCGCACGCCGTCGCGCACACCGCGTTCTACCGGGCCGGCGCCCTGCCAGATTTCGATCCGCGCCGGTCCGTGTTCGGCCAAGGGCACGCGCAGCCAGCGCGGGTCTTCGCAGGCAGTGGGGTGCGCTGAAAAACCGAACACGGCCAGGGTGCGGGGGTCGGCCAACGCGGCGTCACGGCACTCGGCCGGGGCATAAACCGCACGGAACAGCACGGGCTCTGCCGATGGCGGGGGGACCTGCTCGGCCGATACGCTGTGGATCGTGCTACTCATTTCAGATTGTGAAAGCTGCCAGTACCAAGGGTGTCATGATAGCGTGCGCTCCTTTCGCGGCGTGCCTTGATACGCCGGACGATGTCGAAGACAGGCGCGGACGGCTGGCATGGGGGAGCCGATCCGCGTTGCCGCATGGCTCGTGCTGTCCAGGTGCCCATCACTATGTTGGCGTGAATGATCGAGTTCTCTGTTGTGGATTGGTCGGCCTGGGCACCGGGACTGACCACGAAATCGGATTGGCAGGCCTGGGCGCAGGCGCCGACCCTGCCCGAAGGCGCGGATACCCCGGCCCTGCCGGAGGTGCCGGCGATGCAGCGCCGCCGCATCGAGCGGCTGGGGCGCATGGCCATCCAGGCCGCCTGCTGGTGCGAACAACCTGGCGATGCCGGGCAGGTGCCGCTGGTCTTCGCCTCGCGCCACGGCGATGTGGCACGGTCGATGGAACTGCTGGACACCCTTCGCCAGGACACCGCCATGTCGCCCACCGCGTTCGGCCTGTCGGTGCACAACGCTGTGGCCGCGCTGTATTCGATCGCACGCGGTCAGCGTGGCAATTACATCGCACTGGCCGGCGGGCGCGGCACGGTGGAAGCGGCCTGCGTGGAGGCCTTCGGCCTGCTCGCCGATGGCGCGCCGGAAGTGCGCGTGGTCGCCTACGAGTCGCCCTTGCCGGAGGTGTACGCCGGCTTCGCCGACGAGCCGGACCCGTTCTTCGCCTGGTGCTGGCGGCTGGCCAGGGCCGATTCGGCCGGCACCCGGCTGTCGCTGGGCTGGGGAAAGGCCGATTACGACAGCCCGCCCGGTGCGCTGCCGCACAGCCTGGAGGCGCTGCGCTTCCTGCTGTCCGGCGATCGGACCCTCCAGTTCCAGGCCGATGGCCAGCAGTGGGCGTGGCAGCGCCGTGACTGAGGGGGCGCCTGCCCGCCTCGACCGCGCCTGGCGCGTGGTCGGCACCGGGCTCAGTTTCGCCGCCTTCGGGGTCGGTGGGCTGCTGCTCGGCGGGCTGCTGTTCCCGCTGCTGTTTCTGGTCCGCCATACCGCCCGGCGGCGCGTGCTGGCCCGGCGACTTGTCCAATTCAGTTTCGCCAGCCATGTCGCGCTGATGCGCTGGCTGGGGGTCATGACCTATGAGATCAAGGGCGCCGAACGCCTGCGCCGCAACGGTCTGCTGATCCTGGCCAACCACCCCACGCTGATCGACGTGGTCCTGCTGATCGCGCAATTGCCGAACGCGGATTGCGTCGTCAAACAGGCTGTCGCACGCAACCCGTTCATGCGTGGGCCGGTCCGTGCGGCGGGATATGTGGCCAATAGCGACGGTGCCGGGCTGATCGACGACTGCATCGCCGCCGTACAGGCCGGGGGCAACCTGGTGATCTTCCCCGAGGGCACCCGGACCGTGCCCGGCCAGCCGCCGCGCCTGCAGCGCGGGGCCGCCAACATCGCCGTCCGCGGCCGGCTGGACATCACCCCGGTCCGGATCACCTGCACCCCGCTCACCCTGACCAAGGGCCAGAAATGGTATCGTGTGCCATCACGGCGTTTTCACGTTCAGCTGGAGGTCGGGGAGGATCTCCCGATCGCCCCGTTCCTCGCCGGGGCGGACGACACGCCCAGGGGGGATGCCTTGGCGGCGCGGCGCGTGACCGAGCACCTTGCCCACTACTTTGACTTTGCTGGAGAACCAAGCCGTGCAGGCACTTGAGCACGAGATCAAGGAATTGATCATTTCATCGCTTTCATTGGAAGACATCGCTCCAGACGACATCGATACCGAGGCGCCCCTGTTTGTCGAGGGTCTTGGCCTGGATTCGATCGACGCGCTTGAACTTGGATTGGCCCTGCAGAAAAAGTACGGTGTCAGCCTGTCCGCCGATTCGGAAGAGACCCGTCGCCATTTTTCCAGCGTGCGTGCCCTGAGCGAATTTGTCGCCGCACGCCAGCCGTCGTAACGGCGCCAGGATTTGCCATGACCAAGAACGAACTTTTCGATCGCATCGTCAAGATCCTCAAGGACAGCTTTGAGATCGAGCCGGTGCGCATCACGCCCCAGGCCCGCCTGTACGACGATCTGGACATCGACAGCATCGATGCGGTCGACCTGATCGTGCAGCTCAAGCCGCTGCTGGGCCGCAATCTGCAACCTGAAGCGTTCAAGTCGGTGCGCACCGTGCAGGACATCGTCGATGTCGTGCACGGGCTGTTGCCTGGGCAAGCGGCCGCCTGACGGCCGCCGCTGAAGGTCGACCATGGTCAGGGTGCGGGTAGCGGCGTTTGCGGTACTGTCGCTGGCGTACCCGCTGGTGGTGTATCTCTCGCTCGGCCGTTTCGAGCCGCGCTGGATGGCCCTGCTGCTGTTCGCCCTGGCCGCGCTGCGCGCGCTGACCACCCGCCAGCCGGTGTGGTGGGCGGCGGCGATCGGTGCCGGTCTGCTGGCCCTGCTGGCGACCGCGTTCAACCAGGCCCTGCCGTTGAAGCTGTACCCGGCCCTGGTCAACGCGGTCATGCTGGTGATCTTCGCCACCAGCCTGCGCTTTCCGCCCAGTGCGGTGGAACGGCTGGCGCGGCTGACCGAGCCGGACCTGCCGCCGTTCGCGGTGGTCTATACCCGCCGCGTCACCCAGGTGTGGTGCGGCTTTTTCGTTCTCAACGGGGCCCTGGCCCTGGTCACGGCGTTCTGGGCCTCCGACCAGGTCTGGGCGCTTTACAACGGATTGTTGGCGTACGTGATGATGGGTGTCCTGTTTGCAGGTGAGTGGCTGGTGCGGCGGCGGGTGAAGGCGGCGCACGCGCATGGCTGAGTGGATCGCGCTGGACCGGCTGGCCCTGGTGCCGCAACCGCACCGCATCGTCGGCATCGACAGTGAAGGCCGCCAGGTGGAGCACGCCGAATTCCGTGCCCGGGTGCTGGGCTGGCAACAGGCATTCGCCGCTGCGCCGGGGCGCGACTGGGCGCTGTACTTCGACGACACGCTGGCGTTCGCTGCCGCATTGTTCGGTGCATGGCACGCAGGCAAGCGCGTGTTCCTGGGCGGCGACAACCTGCCGGCCACCCTGGAAAGCATGGCGCCGCGCGTGGCCGGTTTCGCCGGCGACGTCCCGGCCCGCCATGCACCGCTGCAGCCGCTGGCCGATGTCGACCCGCAGGCGGTACTGGATGTACTGGACGAGGACGCGCTGGAACTGGTGGTGTTCACCTCCGGCAGCACCGGTACGCCCAGCGCGATCGGCAAGTTCCTGCGCCAGCTCACCCGTGAGGTCGACACCCTGCAGGCGGCTTTCGGCGACCAGCTCGACGGCGCGCAGGTGCACGGAACCGTCTCGCACCAGCACATCTATGGGCTGCTGTTCCGCGTGCTGTGGCCACTGGCGGCCGGGCGTGCCATCCAGCCGCGCCGGTTCTTCCACGAAGACCTGGTGAGCGCGCTGGCCCGGCAGCCGTCGGTACTGGTCGCCACCCCGGCCCACCTCAAGCGGCTGCCTGAACAGCTGGACTGGTCGGCCTTGCAGGGTCGCCTGCGCGCGGTGTTCTCCTCCGGCGGCCCGCTGCCCACCGAGGCCGCCCTGCAGGCGCGTGCACTGCTCGGGGTAGCGCCCACCGAAGTGTTCGGCAGCAGCGAGACCGGCGGCATCGCCTGGCGTCGCTGGAGTGCCCAACAGCCGCAATGGCACCCGTTGCCGGGCGTGTCGTGGCGGATCGAGGACGGTTGCCTGGCGGTGTCCTCGCCGCATCTGGCCGACGCGGCATGGTGGCAGACCCAGGACCGGGTCGAAGCCGATGCCGGGCACAGCTTCCGTCTGCTCGGCCGCGCCGACCGCATCGTCAAGATCGAAGAACGCCGGGTCTCGCTGGATGCGCTGGAGCAGCAGCTGCGCGCCCACCCGCAGGTGCAGGACGTGCGCGTGGTGGTGCTGCCGGGTGCGCGTGAGCAGCTTGCGGCCGTGGTGGTGCCGCGGGCCGGTGCGGCCGCGCAGTGGTCCGACGCGCAGCGTCGCCAGCTGGCGCATCAGCTGGGTGCGCACCTGGCGCAGAGCCACGACGCCGTCACGCGGCCCCGGCGCTGGCGCTTCATCGACGAACTGCCTTACAACGCGCAGGGCAAGACCACCGCCGCCGCGCTGGCCGCCCTGTTCCGGCCGTTGCTGCCGGCTGCGCAGTGGCAGCAGCGCGATGACGCCGCCGCGCTGCTGGTGCTGCCGCTGGACCCGGACCTGATCGCCTTCGACGGTCATTTCCCGCAGGCCAAGATCCTGCCCGGCGTGGTCCAGCTGGATTGGGCGATCCATTACGCGCGCGAAGCCTTCGCCATGCCGCCACGGTTCCAGCGCATGGATGCCCTGAAGTTCCAGCACGTGGCGCGACCCGGCGACCGCCTGCAGCTCACGCTCGGCTGGGACGCCCTCAAATCGGTGCTGTCCTTCCGCTATGTCTCCGACCACGGCGTGCACGCCAGCGGCCGGGTGGTGTTCGGCGATGCATGAGGCGCGCCCGGCCACGGCACTCTCGACGCTGGTGGTGATTCCGGTCTACGACCACGAGCACGCCATCGGCGCGGTCGTGCAGGGGGTGCTCGCCAGCGGCCTGCAGTGCCTGCTGGTCGACGACGGTTCGCACCCGGCCTGCGCCAGTGCCCTGCAGGGGCTGGCGGCCGCACAGCCGGACCGGATCGCCCTGCTGCGCCTGGACGTCAACCAGGGCAAGGGCGGCGCCATGCTGGCCGGGTTCGCCGAAGCCGCCCGTCGCGGCGCGTCGCATGTGCTGCAGATCGACGCCGATGGCCAGCACGACCCGGGCGACATCCCGCGCTTCGTTGCATTGGCCACGCAGCACCCCGATGCAGTGATCTGCGGCATTCCCACCTACGACGAGAGCGTGCCCAAGGCGCGCCTGTATGGCCGATACGCCACCCATGTCTGGGTGTGGATCAACACCCTGTCGCTGCAGATCCGTGATTCGATGTGCGGCTTCCGCCTGTACCCGCTGGCGCCCGTTACCCGCTTGGCCGGCGAGGAAACGATTGGTCGGCGCATGGACTTCGACAGCGAAATCCTGGTGCGGCTGTTCTGGCGCGACGTGCCGGTGATCAGCGTGCCCACACGGGTGACCTATCCCAGCGATGGTGTGTCGCATTTCGATGTGTGGCGCGACAACGTCCGCATCAGCCGCATGCATGCGCGCCTGTTCTTCGGCATGCTGCGTCGCGCACCCCGGCTGCTGTGGCGCCGTGTCGCCGGAGCCGCAGCGGCATGACCGCACCGGCACCGGCTACCGCCCCGCACTGGGCCGACCTGGGGGAGTCCACCTCGGCCGCCGGCGTGCTGTTCCTGTGCTGGGTGCACCGCTGGTTCGGGCGCTGGCCCTTCCGCCTGTGCGTGTACCCGGTGGTGCTGTGCCACTGGTTGAGCAACGGCGTGGCGCGGCGATCGTCGCTGCAGTACCTGCAGCGGCTGCAGGCGCATACCGGCGTGCTCGGCGGCCCCCCGGGGCGCTGGACCAGCCTGAAGCATTTCGCGCTGTTCGCCGACACCCTGCTGGACAAGCTGCTCGGCCTGGGCGGGCGTTACCCGCCCGACCGCATCCACCTGCAGCGCGACCTGATGCTGGAGAAGATCGCGCGCCGCGAAGGTGGCCTGATCCTGACCGCGCATATCGGCTGTCTGGAACTCTGCCAGGTGCTGGCCGAGCAGGTGCCGGGCTTCCACATCACTGTGCTGGTGCACACCGCGCATGCGCAGCGCTTCAACCGCCTGATGCAGCGGCTGGACCCGCTGGCGTCGGTGGAGCTGATGCAGGTGACCGACATGGGCCCGGCCACGGCGGTGGAGCTGCAGCGGCGGGTGCAGGCCGGTGGCTTCGTCGCCATCGTCGGCGACCGCGTGCCGCTGCGGGGCGGGCGTACCGTGCCGGCCCCCTTCCTCGGCCACACCGCGCAGTTTCCGATCGGTGCCTATGTGCTGGCCTCGGCGCTGGCCTGCCCGGTGTACACGATGGCCTGCCTGCACGAAGGCGACGGCTACCGCGTGCGCTTCGAGCATTTCAGCGACCGCATCACCCTGCCACGCGGTTCGCGCGATGCCGCGCTGACCGCGCAGGCCGAACATTTCGCCCGGTGGCTGGAAACCCAGGTCACCCAGGCGCCCTTGGACTGGTTCAATTTCTTCCCCTTCTGGGATCAGGCATCTCATGGCACGTAATGCAGGCTCCACCCCGGCACCGACGCTCCGCTTCGGCGATGCGCCGCTGACGATTGAAGACGTGGTCGCGCTGTCGCAGCGCCGGGCCGACGCGGTCGTCAGCGATGACCCGGCGTTCACCGCGCGCATCCAGCGCGGCGCCGATTTCCTGGACCGCCTGCTGCGCGAGGACGGGGTGATCTACGGCGTGACCACCGGCTATGGCGACTCGTGCACGGTGAACATTCCGCCGGCACTGGTTGCTGAACTGCCGCATCACCTGTTCACCTACCACGGGTGTGGGCTGGGCCGCTTCCTGGACGCGCAGGAAACCCGCGCGGTGATCGCCGCCCGCCTGGCCTCGCTGGTGCGCGGCATGTCCGGCGTAAGCCATCCGCTGCTGCAGGGCCTGGCCACCCTGCTTCGCCACGACGTGCTGCCGCTGATTCCCGCCGAAGGCTCGGTCGGCGCCAGTGGCGACCTCACCCCGCTGTCCTACGTGGCCGCCGTGCTGTGCGGCGAGCGCGAGGTGATGTACCAGGGCGCGCGCCGCGCGGCCGCCGAGGTGCTGGCCGAGATCGGCATGACCCCGCTGCGGCTGCGTCCCAAGGAAGGCCTGGCCATCATGAACGGCACCGCGGTGATGACCGCGCTGGCCTGCCTGGCCTATGACCGCGCCGATTACCTGACCCGGCTGGCCACCCGCCTGACCGCGTTCAACGTGCTGGCCAGCGACGGCAACGCGCACCACTTCGACGAAATGCTGTTTGCGGCCAAGCCGCATCCGGGCCAGATGCAGATTGCCGCGCGCCTGCGCGAGGACCTGCACAGCGACCGCCCGCCGCGCAACGAACAGCGCCTGCAGGACCGTTACTCACTGCGGTGCGCGCCGCACGTGATCGGCGTGGTGCAGGACGCGCTGCCGTTCCTGCGCCAGCTGATCGAAACCGAACTCAACAGCGCCAACGACAACCCGCTGATCGACGCCGACGGCGAACGCATCCTGCACGGCGGCCACTTCTACGGCGGCCACATCGCCTTCGCGATGGACGCATTGAAGAACACCATCGCCAACCTGGCCGATCTGCTCGACCGGCAGCTGGCGCTGGTGGTGGACGCGCGCTACAACCACGGCCTGCCGGCCAACCTGTCGGGCTCGACCGGTGAACGTGCGCCGATCAACCACGGCCTGAAGGCGCTGCAGATCAGTGTCTCGGCGTGGACGGCCGAAGCGCTCAAGCAGACCATGCCGGCCTCGGTGTTTTCGCGTTCGACCGAATGCCACAACCAGGACAAGGTCAGCATGGGCACCATCGCCGCGCGCGACTGCCTGCGCGTGATCGAGCTGACCGAACAGGTGGTGGCCGGCATGCTGATCGCCGCGCGCCAGGGCGTTGCACTGCGCGAGCGGGTGGGCATGAACGCCACCCTGCACGGCGAACTGGACGCGATGTACCAGGACCTGTGCGGACGCATCGCGCTGGTGGAAGAGGACCGCGCCCTGGACGGCGAACTGCGCGGCCTGCTCGAGGATATCCGTGGCCAGCGCTGGAGCCTGTATGAGCGCACCTGACCTGAGCTTCGAGGTTGCGCTGTCGCCGACCTTCCACGACTGCGATCCGATGCACGTGGTGTGGCACGGCAATTACTTCAAGTATTTCGAAGTCGCCCGCTGCGCGCTGCTGCAGCGCCACGACTACGACTACCCGCAGATGCGCGATTCCGGCTACCTCTGGCCGGTGGTCGACGCGCGGGTGAAATACATCCGCCCGCTGCTGTACGGGCAGGCGCTGCGTGTACGCGCCACCATCACCGAGTGGGAGAACCGCTTGAAGATCGTTTACGAGATCCGCGACGCCGACAGTGGCCAGGTGCTGACCCGCGCCCACACCATCCAGGTCGCGGTCGACGCGGCCACCAACGAAATGCTGTACCTGTGCCCCTCGGTACTGTGGGAACGGCTGGGAGTGCAGGCACCATGAAGGGTCTGAGGCGTACGCTGTGCGGCCTGTTGCTGCCGCTGATGCTGGCCGTGGCCAGCCCGCTGTCCGCGGCGCCGGCCGCCGACGTCGATCTGGTCAAGCAGCGCGTTGCCAAGGTCAACGTGCTGCGCGGCGAGTTCAGCCAGGACAAGCAGGTGGCCGGCTTCAAGAACCCGCTGCGGTCGCAGGGCCGCTTCGTGCTGGCCCAGGACCGTGGCGTGATCTGGACCACCCTCAAGCCCTTCCCGTCCGAGGTGGTGGTCACCCGCGACCGCATCCTCAGCCGCCAGCGCGACGGCAGCAGCCGGGTCGAGCTGGACGGGCGCCAGCAGCCGGCAATGCGCTCGGTCAACGCGATCATGTTCGCGCTGATGAGCGGTGACGCGCAGGCGCTCTCGGCGCAGTTCACGGTCAAGGTCGAGGCACTGCCCGACAACGGCTGGCGCATGCACCTCACCCCGCGCTCGCCGATGCTTGCCAAGGTCTTCAGCGCGCTGGAACTGAGCGGGGACCGCTACGTGCGCGAGGTGCAGATCACCGAAGCGAACCAGGACGTCACCCGCATCCACTTCGCTGCCCTCAGCGAAACCCCGGCACAGCTGAGCGCCGACGAGGGCCGCCGGTTTGAATGAGTCGTTGAATTCGGCGTGGCGTGAGAATGGCCGCCTGCAGCGCGCCTGGCGCTGGCTGGCGGTGGCGTGGCTGCTGGTGCTGGTCGGGCTGGGCGTGCAGCAATGGCAGCTGTGGAAGACCGAGCCGCGGATCGACACCGATATCCTGGCACTGCTGCCGCAGGACGCGCACGACCGCCTGTTGTCCGACGTCACCCGGCGTATCGCCGACGCCAACGCGCGCCAGATCGTGGTGCTGCTGGGCAGCACCGACGCGGCGCAGACCAAGGCCGCCGAAACCGCCTTCCGCGCCACCATCACCCCGGATACCCATGACGTGGGGGAAAGCGCCGCGCTGCGCGAGAGCGGCTCCATCGAGGGCTGGTTCGACCAGGCGCGTGCGTTCTACGCGCCTTATCGCGATCGCCTGCTGACCGACCAGCAGCGCCAGCGCCTGCAGCAGGACGCCCCCGAACGCCTGGCCGAATCCGCGCTCGCTGCGCTGTATGGCCCGATGGGCGCACCGCGCCTGACCGACTGGCGGCAGGACCCGCTGTCGCTGTGGCCGCAGTGGTGGCAGGAACGCGCACTCGGCTCCGGCCTGCGCATGGGCGACGACGGCCTGCTGGAAGCCGATGGCAAGCACTGGTCGGTCGTCCAGTATGAAACCACCGGCTCGGCCTTCCAGCTCGACGGCGAACGCCACATCGAAACGCTGCTGGACACCGCCACGGCCGCTGCCGCCACGCAGGCGCCGGGACTGGAGGTCCTGCGCGCGGGCGTTCCGCTGCATGCCGAAGCCGCCGCGGTGCAGGCCAACCGCGAGATCAACACCATCGGCTGGGGGTCGCTGGCCGCCGTGCTGCTGCTGGTCTGGCTCGCGTTCCGCTCGCTGCGCCCGATCCTGCTGGTGGCCGCCTCCCTGCTGATCGGGTGTGGCGTGGCGCTGGCGGTCACCGTGCTGGTGTTCGGCAAGGTGCACGTACTGACCCTGGTGTTCGGCGCCTCGCTGGTCGGCGTGGCCGAGGACTACGGCATCCATTGGTTCGCCTCGCGCCAGGCCGAGCCGGCCGACCGCCGCTGGAGGCTGCTGCGGCACCTGCTGCCCGGCCTGTGGCTGGCCCTGCTGACCAGCGCGCTGGCCTACCTGGCGCTCGGGCTGGCGCCGTTCCCGGGCCTGCGCCAGATGGCGCTGTTCTCGGTGGTCGGCCTGGCTGCCGCTTTCCTGACCGTGATCTTCTGGTTCCCGTGGCTGGACGGTGGCGAGATCCGCCGGACCCGCTTCGCGACCTGGCTGGGGGCCACGCTGGAGCGCTGGCCGCGGCTGCAGGGACGGCGCCCGGTGACGCTGTTCCTTGGCGCCGTGGCGGTGCTGTCGGTGCTGGGCATGCTGCGCCTGCAGCCCAACGATGACCTGCGCAGCCTGCAGTCCTCGCCGATGTCGCTGATCAACCAGCAGATCCGCATCAGCCAGATGCTGGGCATGCCCAGCCCGGCCCAGTTCTACCTGGTGCAGGGCGACACTGCCGAGCAGGTGCTGGAGCGCGAAGAAGCCCTGATCGAGCGGCTGCGGGTGCTGTCGTCCAAGCAGCAGATCGGCGGTTACCGTGCGATCAGCGAATGGCTGCCGTCGGCGCAGCGCCAACAGGCCGATGCCGCACTCACGGCCGCCGTTGAACCACAGGTCCTGGCCGAGGTGGGCCAGGCCGTAGGCGAACCCCTGCAACGTCCGGCCTTCGCCGCACAGCCACTGAGCGCGGAGGCGTTCCTGGCGTCACCGGCTTCCCTGCCTTTCCGCCACCTGTGGCTGGGCACGGTGGGGCAGGGCATGGCCTCGGTGGTGATGGTGGACGATCTGTCGCGCGCCGATGCGTTGACCCTGCTGGAAGCGCAGGCCGCAGGCATCGAAGGCGTGCGCTGGGTCGACCGCACCGCCGATTTCTCCGCGCTGCTCAAGCACTACCGCAAGCTGATGAGCGCGCTGCTGCTGGTCGGCATCGTGCTGGTGTTCGCGGTGCTGTACTGGCGCTACCGCGCACAGGCGTGGCGGGTGTTCGCCCCGACCCTGGCCGCCGGCGCGCTCACCCTGGGCCTGCTTGGCCTGTTCGGCCAGCCGCTGCAGCTGTTCAATGTGCTGGCGCTGATGCTGCTGCTCGGCATGGGCATCGACTACGGCATCTTCCTGATCGAACACCGTGGCGATGCCAGTGCCTGGCTGGCGGTGTGCGTGGGTGCGGCCAGCACCTGGCTCTCGTTCGGGCTGCTCGGCCTGTCGGCCACGCCGGCACTGCGCGCATTCGGTCTGACCCTGCTGTTCGGGATCGGGCTGGTGTGGTTGATCTCGCCGCTGTTCCGCCCCCCACCGCACGACGCACCGCACTGAGCGACCGCGCCGTACCTTCATGCTCTGATCAAGGATGTATCGATGACCGCTGCACTGGAAACAACTGAAATCCTGGTGATCGGCGCCGGCCCCGCCGGCTCGGTTGCCGCTGCCATGCTGCGCAGGCAGGGCCGCCAGGTTCTGATGCTGGAACGCCAGCAGTTCCCGCGCTTCTCCATCGGCGAAAGCCTGCTGCCGCAGAGCATGGAGTACATCGAGGCCGCCGGGCTGCTGCAGGACGTGGTCCAGGCCGGTTTCCAGTACAAGAACGGCGCGGCCTTCGTGCGCGGCGAGCGCAGCACGGAGTTCGATTTCCGCGACAAGTTCTCCCCCGGCTGGGGCACCACCTACCAGGTCCAGCGCGCCAATTTCGACGACGTGCTGGCACGCGGTGCCGAGCGCATGGGCACCACGCTGCGTTTCGGCGATGAAGTGCTCTCGGTCGAACCCGGCAGCCCGGCGCGCGTGAAGGTGCGCCGCCCGGACGGCAGCGAGTACACCATCGAAGCGGGCTTCATCCTCGACGCCAGCGGTTTCGCCCGTCTGCTGCCGCGCCTGCTCAACCTGGAGTCGCCGTCGAACTTCCCGGTGCGCGGCGCGATCTTCTGCCACGTGCGCGACCATATCCCGGCCGACGCCACGTTTGATCGCAACAAGATCCTGATCACCACCCATCCCGAGCATGTGGACGTGTGGTACTGGACCATTCCCTTCTCCAACGGCTGCTGCTCGCTGGGCGTGGTGGCCGAGCCGAGCTTCTTCGACAAGTACGAAGGGACCGACCTGGAAAAGCTGCAGGCGATCGTCGGCGAGGACCCGAACCTGACCCGCCTGCTGAAAAACGCGGAATGGGCCGTGCTGCCGGTACGCACCATCACCGGCTATTCGGCCAATGTCAGTTCGCTGTGGGGTGAGGGCTATGCGCTGCTGGGCAATGCCGGTGAGTTCCTCGACCCGGTGTTCTCCTCGGGCGTGACCATTGCCTTCAAGTCCGCGCAGCTGGCCAGCGACTGCCTGGCCCGCCGCCATGCCGGCGAGCAGGTGGACTGGGAGCGCGAGTTCGCCGTCCCGCTGCGCGCGGGGGTGAAGACCTTCCGCCGCTTCGTTGAAGCCTGGTATGCCGGCGGGTTCCAGAAGATCATCTACCACCCCGACCCGCAGCCCGATGTGCGCCGCATGATCTCCTCGATCCTGGCCGGCTACGCCTGGGACACCAACAATCCGTACGTGGCCGACGACAGCGGGCGCCGCCTGCGGGTGCTGGAGGAACTGTGCACCGGCTGATCCTGACGTTGTTGTTAAGCGTGCTGCTGGTCGCCTGCGCCAGTACCCGCATGCCCGCGCCGCTGGTGCAGCTGCCGACCCTGCAGCTGCCCCCGTCGGCGCTGGCCGAACCGTTGCAGCTGCAGCAGCGCCTGCAGTTCCGCTTCGGCAGCCACGAGCGCGAGCTCGACGCGCTGCTCGAAGCCGACGGCGAGCAGGTGCGGCTGGCGGTGCAGGCCATGGGCCAGACCGGCGTGCGCATGGTCTGGGACGGGCGCACCCTGGAGCAGACCCGCGCGCCATGGCTGCCGCCACAGGTGCGCGGCGAACGGGTGCTCGACGACCTTCAGTTCGCGCTGTGGCCGGCCGATGCCATCCGGGCCAGACTGCCGGCGGACTGGCAGTTGGTGGAGGCCGAGGGTGGCCGTCGCCTGGAGCAGGGCGGCAAGGCCTGGCTGGTGCTGGAGCCGCTGGACGGTGGCCGCCTGCGGTTGCAGAACCTGGCCGAAGGCTATGAGCTGGTGATCGAATCGTTGGACATGGGACAGGCACGACAGTGAGCAGCAACGCGGTTTATCTCAATGAGCTGGGCGTGGTCTGTGCCCTGGGCAGCGGCCGCGCGCCGGTGCGCGACGGCCTGTTCGCCGACCAGCCCGGCGGGCTGCGCGACAACGACCGCATGATCGCCGGTCGCACCCTGGCGCTGGGCGAAGTCGCCGCCCCGCTGCCGGACCTGTCGTCCCTGCCGGTGGCGCTGCGTGGGCGCAACAACGCGCTGCTGGAAAACGCTCTGCTGCAGATCCGTCCCGCGGTGGATGCGGCGGTGGCGCGTTACGGCGCCGAACGCGTAGCGGTGATCATCGGCACCAGTACCTCGGGCATCGGCGAATCGGAAAACGCCCTGCGCATGCAGGCCGAAGAAGGCCGCTGGCCCGACGCGTTCCATTACGCGCAGCAGGAGATGGGCACCGCAGCGCGCTTCGTGCGCGAACGGATCGGCAGCAGCGGCCCGGCCTGGACCATCTCCACGGCCTGCTCGTCCAGCGCCAAGGCGCTGATGTCGGCCGCACGGCTGCTGCGTGCCGGCGTGGTCGACGCGGTGGTGGCCGGCGGCGCCGATTCGCTGTGCCGCTTCACCGTGGCCGGCTTCAGCGCGCTCGAGTCGGTTTCGGCAGCGCGCTGCAACCCGTTCTCGCGCCACCGCAACGGCATCAACATCGGCGAGGGCGCCGCGTTGTTCCTGATGACCCGCGAACCTGGCGCGGTGGCGCTCTCCGGCTGGGGCGAATCCTCCGACGCGCACCACATGTCCGCGCCTGACCCGCAGGCACGGGGCGCCATCGACGCGATGCAGCAGGCACTGGACCGCGCCGGTCTGGCTGCGGAACAGATCGATTACGTCAACCTGCACGGCACGGCCACCGGCCACAACGATGCGATGGAAAGCCTGGCGGTGGCCCAGGTGCTGGGCACGAAGGTGGCGGCCAGCTCGACCAAGCCACTCACCGGCCACACCCTCGGCGCGTCCGGCGCGATTGAAGCGGCGCTGTGCTGGATCACGCTGGCCGACAACCCCGAGCAGCGCCTGCCCACGCACTGGTGGGACGGGCACGCTGATGAAGCGTTGCCCGCACTTGCACTGGTTGGTCCCGGCACGCATGCGGCACCCCCCCCGCAGCACGTGCTCAGCCACTCGTTCGCCTTCGGCGGCAGCAATGCCGTGCTGGCCCTGTCGCGGGGATGAGCATGCAGCTGCCTGATGATATCGACATGGTGCTGCCGCACCGCGACAGCCTGCGCCTGATCGACCGGGTGGTGGACTGGCAGCCGGAATCCATCGTGGTCGAGGTGGACGTGCCCGCGCAGGGGCTGTTCTCCACCCCGGACGGCGTGCCGGCCTGGGTGGGCGTGGAATACATGGCCCAGGCCATTGCCGCATGGGCCGGGTGCCGCGCGCGTGCGGAGGGGCGTGAGCCGTCCATCGGGTTTCTGCTGGGGACGCGGCGCTACGTCGCCCACCGGCCGGTCTTCACCGCCGGCACCTGCCTGCGGGTGGAGGCACACTGCGAGCTGATGGGCGAAAATGGGCTGGGGATGTTTGCCTGCCGGATCCTGGCAGGGGATGTTGAATTGGCAGTCGCCAACGTATCGGTGTACGAACCACGCGATGCGATGGCCTATCTGGAGAGTGGAGAGGCATGACTGGGAATCTGACCGTGCTGGTGACCGGCGCCAGCCGGGGCATCGGCCGCGCCGTGGCGCTGCGTATCGCGCGCGACGGCTTCGACGTGGTGGTGCATTGCCGCAGCCGCATCGAGGAAGCGCAGGAGGTGGTCGCGCAGATCCAGGCGCTCGGCCGCCAGGCGCGGGTACTGATGTTCGATGTGTCCGATCGCGACGCGGCGCGGTACGCGCTGGAGGCCGATGTCGAGGCCAACGGTGCGTATTACGGGGTGGTCTGCAACGCCGGCATCGCGCGTGACGGCGCCTTCCCGGCAATGCCCGCCGACGACTGGGACGCCGTGGTCCACACCAATCTGGACAGCTTCTACAACGTGCTGCATCCGCTGGTGATGCCGATGGTGCGGCGGCGCAAGCCCGGCCGCATCGTCACCCTGTCCTCCGTCTCGGGACTGGTGGGCAACCGCGGCCAGACCAATTACAGCGCGGCCAAGGCCGGCATCATCGGCGCCACCAAGGCGCTGGCGCTGGAACTGGCCAGCCGCGCGATCACCGTCAACTGCGTGGCGCCGGGCCTGATCGAAACCGAGATGGTGAACCGGGAGGTGCTCGACCACGCGCTCAAGCTCATCCCCGCCGGACGCATGGGCCAGCCGGACGAAGTCGCGCATGCGGTCTCCTTCCTGCTGTCCGAGTCGGCCGGCTACATCACCCGCCAGGTGATTTCGGTCAACGGAGGCATGGTCTGATGAGCCGACCCGATCGTCGTGTGGTCGTCACCGGTGCAGCGGCCATCAGCCCGCTGGGCCACGACTGGCCCAGCATCCGCGCCCGCCTGCATGCGCGCGAGAACGCCGTGCGCTACATCCCCGGCTGGGAAGTCTTCGATGGCCTGAACACGCGGCTGGCCGCCCCCGCCGAAGATTTCGATCTGCCGCCGAACTACAACCGCAAGACCACGCGCAGCATGGGCAAGGTCGCCGTGATGTCGGTGCGCGCCACCGAGCTGGCGCTGGAGGCGGCCGGCCTGCTCGGCCACCCGGTGCTGCGCAGCGGCATGGCCGGCGTGGCCTATGGTTCGTCCTCGGGCAGCCACGAGGCCACCGCCGAATTCGGCCGCATGCTGCACGAACACACCACCGACGGCATCAGCGCCACCACCTACCTGAAGATGATGAGCCATACCTCGCCGGTGAACATCGGCGTGTTCTTCGGCTTGTCGGGACGGGTCTACACCACCTCCAGCGCCTGCACCTCGGGCAGCCAGGGCGTGGGCTCGGGCTACGAGGCGATCCGCAGCGGCAAGCAGACCGTGATGGTCACCGGCGGCGCCGAACAGCTCGATGCCACCGCCGCGGCGGTGTTCGACACGCTGTTCGCCACCAGCGTACGCAACGATGCGCCGCAGACCACGCCCAGCCCGTTCGACGCCAACCGTGACGGCCTGGTGCTGGGCGAGGGCGCCGGCACCCTGATCCTGGAAGAGCTGGAGCACGCGCAGGCGCGTGGCGCCAGCATCCTGGCCGAGGTGGTCGGCTATGGCACCAACAGCGATGGCCAGCATGTCACCCAGCCCACGGCGGACACCATGGCCCAGGCCATGCGCCTGGCGCTGGAAGATGCCGGGCTGGAGCCGGGCCGGATCGGGTACGTCAACGCGCACGGTACGGCCACCGAACACGGCGACATCGCCGAAACCCAGGCCACCGCGCAGGTGTTTGGCGCCGGCATGCCGATCAGTTCGCTGAAGAGCTACGTCGGCCACATGCTGGGTGCCTGCGGTGCCTTCGAAGCCTGGCTCACCATCGAAATGATGCGCGAAGGCTGGTTCGCACCCACCCTGAACCTGCACGAGGTCGATCCGCGCTGCGGCGCGCTCGACTTCATCCGCGGTGAAGGGCGCCAGATGCGGCCCGAGTACGTGATGAGCAACAACTTCGCCTTCGGCGGAATCAACACCTCGTTGATTTTCCGCCGGTGGCAGGACTGATCCACCGCGACATCCGGTCCCCGCCGGGACCGGCTTCCCCCAAGCAACACCCTGCTTACCAACAAGGAGAAAGTTGAATGCGTCGTTTTGCCCTGATTGCCGCCGCCGCCCTGCTCGCTGTCGCCAGCACTGCCAACGCCCGTGAAACCCGTGTCGAGCAGTCCCTGCACGAGCTGATCAATTCCCCGGAAGCCAAGGCCGCCGGTATCGATGGCAGCGTCCGCTTCTTCCTGGCCGGGGAGAAGGTCAATGTCCAGCAGCGCATGGGCGAAGACGTGACCAACAAGAAGACCAACGCCGCCAACAAGAGCGACGCGGTGGCCTGCAACTGGGTGGCCCTGTCGGCGCTGAAGGCGCTGCAGGACGGCGCCAAGTCGCGCGGCGCCAACGCCGTGGTCGACATCGTCAGCTACTACAAGAAGAACGAGTTCAAGAGCACCACCAACTACGAGTGCTACGCCGGCGCCATCCTCGCAGGCGTCGCCCTGAAGGGCACTTACGCCAAGGTCAAATGAGGCAACGCCTCATTTGACCGGTAGCAGCCGACCGTTGGTCGGATGGCATCGCGCCGCCGTTCCCAGGGAGCGGCGGCGCAGCGTTACCTGAACACCGTCGCGACATTGATGAACCTGAATCCGTTCTGCGCCGGAAAACCGGCAGACCGCGCGGCAGATGGCTATCGGACTTGAACCGTTTCCGACACAATCGACGTATCTATTCCCAGGGCAACCGCCCCGCGGGCAATGCAAGCCTACGTCTACAAAAGCCAACGCAAGCAGGACACCTACGTCTACCTCGCCGCCCGTGACGCCTTCGATGCCATCCCCGATGCATTGAAAGCCACCCTGGCGCCGTTCGCATTCGTGCTGGAAGTCGCCCTGACCCCCGACCGTCGCCTCGCCCTGGCCGACGTCGACCAGGTGCGCGCCAACCTGGCCGAGCGCGGTTTCCACCTGCAGATGCCACCCCCGCCGGTTCCGCCGGTCCGGGTGCCGCGCCGCGATGACTGATTCCCTGCGCACCCGCGCTGCCGCCATCGCCGTCGGTGTAGGCGGGCTGCTGTCCCTGGCCGTGGTGCTGGGAGGGGTGCCTGCCGCTCTGGGTGCCGCGCTGGCCCAGCCGGCGTTCGCGCTGGGCGTGTCGTGGTGGCGCCGCAGCCGCGCCGTTCCAGCGCTGGCACAGCTGGGCCGGCAGGACCTGCCGTCGCTGGCCGCGCTATGGGGGCTTGGCCCGGCGCTGTTCGCGCTGCTGGTGTCCTGGCCGTTGAGCGCGCTGCACGACAGTGGCAGCCTGGCGGCCGCGCTCGGTCTGAGCGTGGCGGTGAGCGCGGCGCTGCTCGGCGTGTGGCGGACCTGGCCGTTGTGGAATGAGATCGAACGCAGCGAGGGCAGCCTGGCGCGCCACTGGCGCACCCTGGCCACGCGCGATCTGAGCGCATGGCGCGGCCTGATCGTCGCCGGGCTGGTGGTCGCCCTGTGCGCGCTGGTGGTGGTGCCGGCCTGGCCGGGCCTGCTGCCCGACACCCTGCGCTGGCCATTCGCGCTGGCGGTGATGCTCGGTTCGCCGTTGGCTCACGTCGCCCTGCAGCGCATTGCCCCGGCCGACCCGCTGGCCGCGCGCAGCGTGCAGGCCCCGGACAGCGCGGCGTTCGCCGCCGCCTACGACCACGAGCACGATCCGGCCCAGCCGCTGGAACCGATGGGCGCACATGAACACCTGCCCGCGCTGTATGACGCCGCGCGCAGCGGCCGCGTCGACCGCGCCCTGCAGCTGCTCGCCGCCGGAGCCGACCCGCACGGGCTGCCCGATCCGAGCTGGCGCGACCAGCGCAGCCTGGCCGTGCTGGCCGCGGTGTTGCCGGATCTGCGCCTGCTGCGCGAGCTGATTGCCCGGGGTGTCGGGGTCAATACGCCACACCGTGGCATGACCCCGCTGCTGGCCGCCACCCGCGACAGCTGGCACGGTCGCCCCGAAGCGGTGATGACCCTGCTGGCCAACGGCGCCGATTCGCGCGCGGTCGACAGCGACGGCAACACCCCCCTGCACCACGCCGCCCGCAGCTCCGACCCGGGCGTGGCCGCCTTGCTGCGCGACGCCGCTGCCGAAGTGGACGCACTGAACCAGGAAGGCTGGTCGCCGCTGGCCGTGGCCTGCCAGGTCGGCAACTGGCGGCTGGCGCGCTTCCTGCTCGAGCGCGGGGCGCGCACCGAACCGGCTGACGGCACCCCGGTGCTGCTGGCCGCGGCCGGTACCGAAGAGGACGATCCAGCCGGCGTGCAGCTGCTGCTCAAGCACAAGGCGCGCGCCGACGCGCGCGACCGCCAGCGCCGCAGCGCTCTGCATGAGGCCGCCTTGGCCGGACACGTGGACATCATCGACGTGTTGCTGGCCGCAGGCGCCAACCTGGAATCGCGCGACGCGCTGTCACGCACGCCGTGGCTGGAAGCGGCCCGTGCCGGTCGCGCCGCCGTAGTCGAACACCTGCTTCCGCACAAGCCCGACCTGCACGCGGTCGACGTCGAAGGCCGCAATGCCGTGCTGTTGGCCTGCATGGCCGACACCGTCTCGCCTCTCCTGGTGCGGCGCCTGCTCGATCTTGGCATCGCGCCCGACGTACCGGACCCGCAGGGCCGCCGCGCCGTGGACATTGCCGCCGCTGCGGGGCGCTGGACGATCGTGTCGCTGCTCGATCGCAGTTATCCGCTGCCGGCCGCCGTGAGCGACGGTCTGGCCAGCGCCGGCGATGCCGAGGCCGACCCGGGCACCCCCGTGCTGCCCGATCGCCCGCCGTTGGACCTGCTGCGCGAAGCGCTCGGGTTCGGCAATGTCGATGGCATGGCCACGCTGGCGCGGCTGTGCAGCGCCGAAGAGCTGGGCGGCCTGCTGCACGATGCCGAACTGGCCCTGGACCCGCACGCGGTGGAGTGGCTGCTGGCGCATGGCGCCGCGCCGGAAGTGCTCGATGCCTGCGGCGATACCCCGATGTTCGCCCTGCTGGCGCGCGGCGTCGACGCCGTGCCGTCCCTGCAGGTGCTGCTGCGCCGTGGCGTGTCGCCGGCCGGTGCCGGCGGCCTGGCCCGCCTGCTGGCGGCCTGCGCGCAGCACGACCAGGCCTCGCGCGGTCTGGAAGCGCTGGCACTGGAACTGCTGGAGCGCGGCGCCGACCCGTTCGCCGCATCGCCCGCCGGCGATCCGCCGCTGTCGCTGGCGGTGCGCCTGGGCTGGCTGCGCCTGCAGCAGGCGCTGCTGGCACTGGGCGTGGATCGCGAAGCGCGCGACAGCCACGGCATGACCGCATTGCACCTGGCCACCGCGCTGGCCCGCGAAGGGTCGCTCAAGCTGCTGGTGCAGCAGGGCGCATCGCCCGAGGCGCGCGCGGCCGACGGCCAGACCCCGCTGGGCGTGGCGCTGTCGATCGGCCGCCGCGACCTTGCCGACTGGCTGGACTGGCGCGTGTGGCCGCTGCCGCGCCGCACGCTGCGCGAGGCCGACCTGCCTGCTGCCGCCATGGTGGGCGATGCCGACGCCGTGCGTCGCCTGATGGATCTGGGTTTTGCCGTCGATGCGGTGGATGCGCAGGGCTGCACGGCGCTGCTGCGCGCTGCCGGCGGTGGCCACCTGGCCGTCGTGGATCTGTTGCTGGCACGTGGCGCCAACCCGCAGCATGCGGCGCAGAGCGGAGCTACGCCGCTGTCGGCGGCGGTCAGCATGCGCCAGACCGACATCGTCTCGGCGCTGCTCGATGCCGGTGCCGAACTGGAATATCGCCTCCCCGGCGGCGTCACCGTGCTCATGCTGGCCTCCGCGCTGGGCCTGCCCGACATCGTCGCGCGGCTGCTGACGGCTGGCGCCAACGTGCACGCCGGCGACGCGCAGCAGTTGGGTCCGCTGCACTGTGCTGCCCTGTACGGCTTCAGCGCACGCGACCGCTCGCGCCTGCTGGCGCTGCTGGATACGCTGCTGCTCTCCGGCGCCGAGCCCGACCAGGCGGCGGCCGGTTCGGTCACGCCGCTGCTGCTGCTGCTCGGCGCACGCGCCGAACCGGGTACGGCCTGCGACGAACAGGTGGTGCTGGCCGCGGTCGAACGCCTGCTCGACGAAGACGTTTCGCTGGACGCGCGCGACCCGCGCGGCTTCGGCCCGCTGCACCTGGCCGCCCTGCACGGGCTGCCGCTGCTGGTGCAGCGCCTGCTGCGCGCGGGCGCCGACCCCGACGTGCGCGATGCGCTCAACCGCAGCCCGCGCGAGATCGCGGTAATGCGCGGTTTCATCGACGTGGCCGGCGAATTCGAACCGCGTGTGCCCGGCGTTTCGTCGATGGCGCGGTTCCTGCGCGACAACGGGTAGCGCCGACCGTTGGTCGGCTTGCTCTTCGTTCGGGTGCCATGAACGCCTGACGCAAGGCTTCGGCCAGGGTTCGGTAGAGCCGACCGTTGGTCGGCTTGCTCTTCGTTCCGGCGACATGAACGCCTGAAACACGGCTTCGGACGGGGTCAACGCCGGTGTGCGTGACGCAAGTCGCAATGGTTGGGCTTCGGTGGGTTGGGCCGCGCTTCGCGCGGTCGCCGACTAACAGTCGGCGCTACGAATTGCTGGCGAACGATCCGGGATCGGGATACGTCGGGATGAAGCCGACGCGTCCAATTGCCGGCGAACGATCGGGGATCGGGATACGTTGCGGCGTAGTCGTTCACTTGCGCGAGGGGTCGTCCGCCATCGTGTCCCGTTCCGCGTCTGCTTCGAACAGGTGCATCAGGTCGGCGCGTGCGTCGCGCGAGGTCTGGATCACGGCGGCTTCGTCGTCGTAGACCAGGTACTGGTCGCGCAGCAGTTTTTCGTCGTGCTCGCGGAAGCGCTCCACATGGCTGCGTGCGGTGTCGGTCGACAGGCCCAGGGCGGTCAGCAGCCGCTCGCTCATGTCCAGGCTGGAGCCGAACACCTCGCGGAACGGTTCGGCCGACATGTCCATCAACCGCCACGCATGCTGGCGGTTGCGCGCGCGGGCCAGCACCACCGCCTGCGGGTACATGCGCCGGATCAGGCGGGTGGCGCGCAGGTTCGCCTCCGGATCGTCTAGGGTGATCACGAACACCCTGACGTGTTCCCCGCCGCCCGCGCGCAGGATCTCCGGTCGGGTCGGGTCGCCGTAGTACAGCTTGTTGCCGAAACGCCGCAGGTCCGACACCGTGTCCGGATTGGATTCCAATGCCACGAACGGAATCTTCTGTGCCGTCAGCAGACGCGCTACCACCTGGCCGAAGCGGCCCATGCCGGCGATCATCACCGAGGGCTCGGTGCCGCCGGTGTCGACCTGATCGGCAGGGCGCGTCTCTTTCGCCGTCTCATGCTCGCGGCCCAGCAGCCGCAGCAGCGCAATCATCAACAACGGCGTGAGCGCCATCGACAGCCCCACGATCGCCACCAGCCGGTCGTGGTTGGCATTGCCCAGCAGGTGCACGCGCTGGGCTTCGTTGAACACCACGAACGCGAACTCGCCGCCCAGCCACAACACGCTGCCCAGCAACAGCGCATGCCGGGTAGTCAGCCGGGCCAGCTTGCCGATGCCGAACAGCAGCCCGAACTTCACCACCAGCAGGACGCCGACCCCGATGGCGATCGCGGCAGGCTCGGCGATGATCCGGTCCAGGTCGATGCCCATGCCCACGGCGATGAAGAACAGCCCCAGCAGCAATCCCTTGAACGGCTCGATCTGCGACTCCAGCTCGTGCCGGAACTCCGAATCGGACAGCAGCACGCCGGCCAGGAAGGCGCCCAGGCTGGGACTCAGGCCCACCTCCTGCATGAACCACGCCGTGCCCAGCACCACCAGCAGCGCCATCGCGGTGAACACTTCCGGGCTGCGCGTGCGCGCCACCGTGTTGAACAGCCAGCGCAGCACCGGCCGCCCGCACAGGATCACCAGCGCCAGCGCTCCCAGCGCCAGGGCGACGTCGCCCCAGTCCAGCGTTTCATTCCGGGTCCCGCCCAGCAGCGGAATGGCGGCCAGCAGTGGAATCGCGATCAGATCCTGGAACAGCAGGATGGCAAAGCCCAGCCGCCCGTAATCGGTATTGATGCCCTTGTGCTCGGACAGCAGCTGCAGACCCACCGCCGTCGATGACAGCGCCAGCGCGATGCCGACAATGAGCGCGCCCTTCCACTGGAAGTGGTCCAGCATCAGCAGACTGCCCAGCACCAGGGCACTGAGCGCGACCTGCGCGGTACCGGCGCCGAACACCGACCGCCGCATCACTTTCAGACGGGTCGGCGACAGCTCCAGCCCGATCACGAACAGCAGCATGACCACGCCGATCTCGGCCGCGCCCAGGATGCGGTCGGCATCCTGCACGAACCCCAGTCCGTCCGGCCCCAGCACCACGCCGGCCGCCAGGTAACCCAGCACCGCGCCGAGCCCGAGCTTCTTGAACACCGGCACCGCGATCACCGCGGCCAGCAGCAGCACCAGGGCCAGGATCAGCGCACCGCTATGCATGGGGGTCCCTGCGCATCGCATCATCGGCACGTCGCCGGCGGCCCATTATGCCGCCGGCCGCGTCAACGACCTTCAACCGCGCCCGAACATGGCCCGGCAAGGGGTTGACCCGGTCGCCCCACGGGTCCAGACTGCCGCCCGCTGACCGCACCTGCCCGGTGCGCCCGGCGAAACCCTTCCGGAGTCCACACCCATGTCCAGCGACAGTAGAAGTCGACCTTGCTCGACGCCAGCGATGGCCACCGCCTGACACGGGACGGTCCGCCAGCGTTGGCGTCGCGCGAACGCGATCCACAAGGCGAACCCCATGAACCAGAAAGACCTCCTGCGCCCGGCGGCCGATGCCGCTGCCCTGCGCGCGCCCCTGCAGGACTTCAACACCGCTGACGCGGTGGAATACCTCAACACGCTCGAGCTCTCGCGCGCCGCCGACACGCTGGCCGCGCTGCCGTTGCCGCGCGCGGTGAAAATGCTCGAACAGCCCGAGCTCAACCGCAGCGGCGAGCTGGTGGCCGCACTGCCGGTGGCCAAGGCGGCTGCGCTGCTCGGCCTGATGGCCGACGACCGCGCCACCGACATCGTCCACGAACTGGACGAGGACGAGCGCGACCGGCTGATCCCGCTGCTCAGCGCCGAATCGCGCCAGGCCATCCAACAGCTGCTCAGCTACCCGCCGCATACCGCGGGCGCGCTGATGACCACCGAATTCGTCAGCGTGCCGGCGGACTGGACCGTGGGCCGTACGCTGCAGCATATCCGCGAGGTCGAGCGCACCCGCGAAACCGTGTACGCGATCTACGTGCTCGACCCGCGCAGCCAGGCCCTGCAGCAGGTGGTCACCATGCGCCGGCTGATTACCGGCCTGCCCGATGAACCCATCCTCGACGTGGCGCAGGTCAACCCGCCGGTGACCGTCGACGCCCTGCTCGACCAGGAAGAGGTCGCACAGCTGATCCGCCGCCACGACCTGCTTGCCATTCCGGTGGTGGACGCCGACCAGCAGGTGCTGGGCATCGTCACCGTGGATGACATCCTGGACGCGCTGATCGAAGAGTCCACCGAAGATGCGCACAAGTTCGGCGGCATGGAAGCGCTGGAAAAGCCGTACATGCAGATCGGCTTCGTCGACATGCTGCGCAAGCGCGCCGGCTGGCTCAGCGTGCTGTTCCTGGGCGAAATGCTGACCGCCAGCGCCATGCAGCACTATGAGGACGAACTGTCGCGCGCCGTGGTGCTGACGCTGTTCATTCCGTTGATCATGAGCTCGGGCGGCAACTCCGGTTCGCAGGCCACCTCGCTGCTGATCCGCAGCCTGGCGCTGCGCGAGCTGCGCCTGCGCGACTGGTGGAAAGTCGCCCTGCGCGAAGTACCCACCGGCATCACCCTGGGGGCGATCCTGGGCGTGCTGGCGATGATCCGCATCGTGTCGTGGCAGCTGCTCGGCCTGCACGACTATGGCGAACACTGGAAGCTGCTCGCGCTGACCATCGGTGCGGCGCTGGTCGGCATCGTCACCTTCGGCTCGCTGTCCGGCTCGATGCTGCCCTTCATCCTCAAGCGGCTGGGTTTCGACCCGGCCAGCGCGTCGGCACCGTTCGTGGCCACGCTGGTCGATGTCACCGGCCTGGTGATCTATTTCAGCATCGCCGCAGCGATCCTGAGCGGCACGCTGCTGTAGCGCCGCGCAGGGGTTGCGCCAGATCATCCCCAGCGCACCGTCAGCCGTGTACCGTATCCCCACGTGTCCCGGTGACTGTTCGACCCCATGAGCACCTACCACCTGCAATCCGTGTTCCGCCCGCAATCGGTGGCTGTCGTTGGCGGCAGTCCGCGCGAGCGCTCCGCCGGCCGCGCGGTCATGCGCAACCTGCGCGCGGCCGGCTTCCCCGGCAAGGTGGCGTGGATCAATCCGCGCTACGGCGAAATCGACGGTATCCGCACGGTCAAACGGCTCAAGGACCTGGACTGGGTGCCTGACCTGGTCGTGATCACCGCCCCGGCCAGCATCGTGCCGCAGGTGGTCGCCACCGCCGCCGAACGCGGGGTGGCGGCGGCCATCATCCTCACCGCCAACCTGGGCCATGGCCCGGGCTCGCTCAGCGAACAGGTCGAAGCCGCCGCGCGCCCCAAGGGCCTGCGCATCCTGGGCCCGCACTGCCTGGGCGTGATCGCCCCGCATGCGCGCCTCAACGCCAGCATCGCCGCGCATTTCCCGCAGGCCGGCGATCTTGCATTGATTTCCGAATCCAGTGCGATTGCCGCTGCCCTGGTCGAATGGGGCGTGGCGCGCTCGGTGGGGTTCTCGGCGGTGGTGTCGCTTGGCGACGCCCTTGACGTCGATTTCGGCGACCTGCTCGATTACTTCGCCACCGATTACCGCACGCGCGCCATTCTGCTCTACGTCGAGCACATCGGTGACGCGCGCAAGTTCATGTCCGCCGCACGTGCCGCCGCGCGCGCCAAACCGGTGGTGGTGGTCAAGTCCGGTCGCCACATCCGCATCGAGCCCGACGCCGACACCCATGTACAGGCGCTGGCCAGCTCCGATGCCGTGTACGGCGCCGCCTTCAACCGCGCCGGCCTGCTGCGCGTGAGCGCGCTGGACGAACTGTTCACCGCTGCCGAAACCCTTGGCCGGCTCGGTACCTTCCCGGGCCGGCGGCTGGCCATTCTCAGCAACGGCGGCGGGGTAGGGCGGCTGGCCGTGGACCAGCTGCTGGCGCTGCGTGGCAGCCTGGCCGAACTGTCGCCCGGCACCATCGCCGAACTCGACAACGTGCTGCCCGAAGGCTGGTCGCGCAGCAACCCGGTCGACATCGTGGTCGACGCCGACGGCGAGCGCTACGCCGCGGCCATCGACGCGCTCATGTCCGACCCCGGCAACGATGCCGTGCTGGTGGTCAACGTGCCTACCGCCTTCACCTCCTCGGCCGATGCCGCGCAGGCGCTGACGCGCACGCTCGGCATGCGCCCGCGCCAGCACCGCGACAAGCCGGTATTCGCCGTGTGGCTGGGCAACGATGACCGCGCCACCGCCACCCTCAACGCTGCACGGGTGCCGACCTACCCGACCGAGGCCGAGGCCGTGCGCGGTTTCCAGCACCTGGTGCGCTACCGCGATGCGCAGGCTGCGCTGATGGAAACGCCGCCCAGCCTGCCGGAGGACTTCGTGGTGGACACGGCAGCGGCGCGCGCGCTGGTCGAAACCGCATTGGCCGCTGGTCAGCGCTGGCTGGACCCCATTGCCACCCATCAGCTGCTCTCCGCCTACGGCATTCCGTCGGCGCCGGTGATGCAGGCGCGCGACGCCCACGACGCGATGGACCTGGCCCAGCCGTTGCTGGAGCAGGGCGCCACCGTGGCGGTGAAGGTGTTTTCGGCCGACATTCCGCACAAGTCCGACGTCGATGGCGTGCGCCTGAACCTGGGCACGCTGCAGGCCGTGCAGAGCGCCGCCAGCTCCATCCTGGAGCGCGCCCACCAGCTGCGTCCGCAGGCGCGCATCGAAGGCGTGCTGGTGCAGCCGACCATCGTGCGGCCCAAAGCGCGTGAGCTGATCGCCGGCATTGCCGACGATCCCACGTTTGGTCCGGTGGTGGTGTTCGGCCGCGGCGGCACTGCCGTCGAGGTGATCGACGACAAGGCGCTGGCCCTGCCGCCGCTGGACCTGCGCCTGGCCCATGAGCTGATCGGCCGGACCCGCGTTTCGCGCATCCTCAAGGCCTACCGCGACGTGCCGGCCGCCGACGAACGTGCGGTGGCGCTGGTGCTGGTCAAGCTGGCGCAGCTGGCGGCCGACATTCCCGAAGTGCGCACGCTGGACATCAATCCGCTGCTGGCCGATCGCGATGGCGTCATCGCCCTGGACGCGCGCGTGGCCATCGCGCCCTCGCGCAAGCTGCACAAGGGTCGCGGCCATCCGCGCTTTGCGGTGTTCCCGTATCCCAAGGAGTGGGAGCGCACCATCACCTTGTCCGACGGGTCGCCGGCCTTCGTCCGCCCGGTGCGCCCGGAGGATGACGCGCTGTTCCGCGCGTTCTTCGCCCGTGTGACCGACGACGACCTGCGCCTGCGCTTCTTCCAGTCGGTCAAGCATTTCAGCCACGAATTCATCGCCCGCCTGACCCAGCTCGACTACGCCCGCTCCATCGCGCTGGTGGCGATCGATCCGCGCAGCGGCGACATGCTGGGCGCGGTGCGCCTGCACGCCGACGCCGACTACGACCGCGGCGAATACGGCATCCTGATCCGTTCCGACCTCAAGGGCCATGGCATCGGCTGGCGGCTGATGACCATCATGATCGAATACGCGCAGTGGCTGGGCCTGAACATCGTGGAGGGCCAGGTGCTGCGCGAGAACAGCACCATGCTGGCGATGTGCCAGAGCCTGGGCTTCAAGACCCGGCTCGATCCGGACGATCCCACCGTGATGGTGGTGACCCTGCCGGTGCAGAGCGTGCAGGTAACCGACCCGCCCGAGGGCGTGACCCACTGAGCCGGATGGCCGTGCCCGGCACGGAGCAGATCACCGCAACACAGCGGACCGCACGCGACACGCCAGCGCCGCAGGCATCGTCGACAATAGGGGCATGACCGAACGCATTCCCCTGCTGTTGTTGCCTGGCCTGCTCAACGATGCCGAACTGTGGCGCGCCCAGGTGGCGGCGCTCTCGGACATCGCCGACTGTACGGTGGGCGACCAGACCCGTGGCGAGACACTGCAGGGCGTGGTCGATGACGTGCTGGCCCAGGCACCGGCGCGTTTCGCCCTGGCCGGTTTCTCGCTGGGCGGATTCGTGGCGCAGCAGATTCTGCGCACCGCGCCGGACCGGGTGCTGCGGCTGGCGCTGATCGACACCTCCCTCCACGCCGACTCGCCCGAGCGCGCTGCCCAGCGCCAGGCGCAGCGCGCCAGCGTGCGCCTGCCCGGTACCTTCCATGGCTTTGGCGACAAGCTGATGCGCAGCTACATCGACGCATCCCGCCTGGATGATTACGTACTGGTGCAGCGGGTGCGCGACATGACCGCACGCCTGGGCGCGGAGGTCTTCCTGCGCCAGAGCGCGCTGGAGCGCAGCGACGGCCACGACGTGCTGGCCGGCTACCGCGACCCCCTCCTGATCGTCTGCGGCGCCAACGACCGCATCACCCCGCTGGCGATCAGCGAGGAGATGCACGCCCTGGTGCCGGGATCAACCCTGGTGGTGATCCCCGACTGCGGCCACCTGGCCCCGATGGAACAGCCCGACGCTGTCAACGCCGCCATGCGGGAATGGCTGCAGCGCTGATCCAGCCCGGTAGCCACGTGTACTTCAGTACCGACGCCGATAGCCGGCAGGTCGCCGCCCCGGGTTTGGCCGTCAATCCCAAGCCGGCGCGATGCCCTCCGGATTCGCCAGCCGCTGCCCACGATCCAGCGTGGCAATCTGCGCCATGTCCTCATCGCTCAACCGCAGGTCTGCGGCGAGCAGGTTGCTGGCCAGGTTGTCGCGCTTGGTCGAGGAGGGGATCACCGCGAAGCCCTGCTGCAGCGCCCATGCCAGCGCCACCTGTGCCGGGGTGGCATCGTGGCGCTCGGCGATCGCCTGGATCACCGGATCCTTCAGCACTTCGCCGTAGGCCAGGCTCATGTAGGCGGTGACGTGGATGCCCTGTTCGCGCAGGAAGGCGATCAGCGCGCGGTTCTGCAGGTACGGGTGGACTTCGATCTGGTTGGTGGCAATCGCCTCGGCGCCGAGGATCGCAATCGCCTGGCGGGTCAGGTCGATGGTGAAGTTGGAGATGCCGATCTGACGGGTCAGGCCTTCGGCCCTGGCCTGCGCCAGCGCGCCCAGGTACTCGGCCATCGGCACCGCGTCGTTCGGCGAGGGCCAATGGATCAGGGCCAGGTCGACATGGTCGGTGCGCAGCTTGCGCAGGCTTTCACGCAGGCTTTCGAGCAATGCATCGTGTTCGAAGCTGGCAATCCAGACCTTGGTGGTGAGGAACAGATCCTCGCGCGGCACGCCGGACGCGGCGATGGCTTGCCCAACCTCGGCCTCATTGCCGTAGATCTGTGCGGTATCGATGGCGCGGTAGCCCACGTCCAGTGCGTTGCGGACCGAATCGATGACGGTCTGGCCCTTCAGGCGGAACGTGCCCAGGCCGAATGCGGGAATGCTCATGGAAACTCCTTCAATGGGGGACAGTGCAGGCTACGCCGTGCACCGATAAACAAATGTAGAGCCGGCTGTAGAGCCGACTGTCAGTCGGCTGCCCTTGATCTCAGTGCGCCACTACCGCCACGCCCTCGGCGCGGTCTTCAACACCATCGCGACGGTCCAGCCGGCCACTCAGCACGGTCAGGCCCAGGGCGCCCAGCACCACCAGCGCACCCAGCCACGGCGTGTGCATCAGGCCCAGGTGATCCACCACCAGCCCGCCCAGCGAGGCACCCATCGCGATGCCCACGTTGAACGCCGCGATATTCAGGCCCGACGCCACATCCGCGGCCTGCGGCGCAAAACGCTGGGCCTGTTTCACGACATACACCTGCAGCCCCGGCACGTTGCCGAACGCCACCGCGCCCAGCGCCAGCACGGTCAGCAGCACCAGCCAGGTGTTGTGCGCGGTGAAGGTCAGCGCGAACAGCACCAGCGCGAGCAGCCCGAAGATCAGCTTCAGCGCGGGAATCGGCCCGCGGCGGTCGGCCAGCCGCCCGCCCCACAGGTTGCCGACCGCCACCGACACGCCATACACCAGCAGCACGCCACTCACTGCATTCGGCGAAAAACCGGTGACGTCCTGCAGGATCGAGGCAAGGTAGGTGAACGACAGGAACGTGCCGCCGTAACCCAGCGCGGTGATCGCATAGACCAGCAGCAGGCGGGGCTGGGCGAGCACCGCGAGCTGCTGGCCGAAGGTGGCCGGCTCGCTGCGCTGCAGGTTGCGCGGCACGAACAGCAGGCTGCCGACCAGCGCGATCACGCCCAGCGCCGCCACCGCCAGGAAGGTGGCGCGCCAGCCCAGGTGCTGGCCAATGAAGGTGCCCAGCGGCACGCCGGTGACCAGCGCCACGGTCAAGCCGGTGAACATGATCGCGATCGCGCTGGCGGCCTTTTCCTTCGGTACCACCGAGGTGGCGATGATCGAGCCGATCGAGAAGAACACGCCATGAGCCAGACCGGTCAGCACCCGCGCCACGATCAGCGAGCCGTAGCTGGGCGCCATCCAGGCGATCACGTTGCCCACGGTGAACAGCACCATCAGCGCCACCAGCAGGGTCTTGCGCGGCACCCGGCCGGTCAGTGCGGTGAGCACCGGCGCGCCCACCGCGACCCCCAGGGCATACAGCGAGACCAGCAGGCCGGCCGAGGGCAGGGAGACGCCCAGATCGGCGGCAATGGTCGGGATCAGCCCGACGATGACGAATTCAGTGGTGCCGATGGCGTACGCGCCGAGCGTCAACGCCAACAGGGCCAAGGGGATGCCACGGGACATGATCGATACCGGTGGAGGAGGAGGCTGCGCAGTCTGCGCGCCTCACTCTTGCGGAAAAACCGGTCTTCACGCCAATCACTGTTGCTCCACGGTCAATAATGGGCGCAGGCCGTCTCTGGTATCCCCATGAAAACCACGCTGGATGAAATGCAGGCCTTCATTGCCGTGATCGACAGCGGGTCTATCACCGCCGCCGCCGAGCAGTTGGGCCAGACCACCTCCGGGGTCAGTCGCGCGCTGGGCCGGCTGGAGGAGAAGCTGGGCACCACCCTGCTGACCCGCACCACCCGGCGCCTGCAGCTGACCGAAGAGGGCGATGCGTTCCTGGCCCAGGCCCGCGCCATCGTGGAATCGGTGGAAGCGGCCGAGGAGCAGATGACGGCGCGCCGGCAGCGCCCGGCCGGTCGGCTGCGGGTGGATGCGGCCACGCCGTTCGTGCTCCACGTGATCGCGCCGCTGGTGGCCGGCTACCGGGCGCGCTATCCGGACGTGCAACTGGAGCTCAACAGCAGCGAGCGCTACATCGACCTGCTCGAACGCCGCACCGACGTCGCCATCCGCATCGGACCGCTCGCCGATTCCACCCTGCATGCGCGCCCGCTCGCGCACAGCCGCCTGCGTGTGCTGGCGAGCCCGGCGTATCTGGCCCAGCACGGCACCCCGGCGCGGGTGGAAGATCTGGACGGGCACGTGCTGCTGGGCTTCAACGAGCCCGATTCGCTCAACCACTGGCCGCTGCCCGGGCGCACCGACGCGCTGCTGCACATCCGCCCGGCGGTGGCGGTGTCCAGCGGCGAAACCCTGCGCCGGCTGGCACTGGAGGGCGCCGGCGTGGTCTGTCTGTCCGACTTCATGACCCACCGCGACCGCGACGCCGGCACCCTCGTGCAGCTGCTGCCGTCGCTCACCGTGGAAGTTCGCCAACCGATCCACGCGGTGTACTACCGCAACACCGCCGTGTCCGCGCGCATCACCTCGTTCCTGGATCACCTGGCCCAGGCGATGGTGGGAGCACCCTTCGCACCCCCATAGCACCGGCCGTTCTTCCATGACTGCGCGGGGCGGCCGTGGGTTCTACCGCCCGTGCGGCATTCGGCTGCGTGGCCTGGTTCATGTGCGCCACGGTTGGGGTGGGCTATCGCCGCGACTGGCCCGGTTGGGGTGCTGGCCAGCGCCGAAGGCGTGCGTGCCGGTGTGAGCCTGCACCACGCGCTCATTGCAGAGGGGATGCAGCCGCCCCGTGATGGGACGCGTAGTGCCGGCCGCTGGCCGGCTCCGCACGATGACGGGTACGCCTGGAACCGGCCAGCGGCCGGCACTACGAGCTGGCGGACTCGAGCTGGGCTACGTCTTCTGCGGTCAGATCCACCTGCGCCGCCGCCAGCACATCCTGCAGCTGCGTCACGCTGGTGGCGCTCACGATCGGCGCGGTAATCCCCGGGCGTGCAATCAACCATGCGATGGCCACCTGCGCCGGCGTCGCGTTGTGGCTGCCGGCCACGTCGTCCAGCGCCTGCAGGATCCGCAGTCCACGTGGATTGACGTACTTCGCCACCACGCTGCTGCCGCGCGAGGCACTCTTGCCGGCGTCATCCGCGCTGCGGTACTTGCCGGTGAGGAAGCCGCTGGCCAGCGAGTAGTAGCTGATCACGCCCAACCCGTGCTCGCGCGCCACCGCCTCCAGCCCGTTTTCGTAACCGGCACGGTCATACAGGTTGTACTCCGGCTGCAGCGTTTCATAACGTGGCAGCTTGTAATCGGCCGACACCTTCAGCGCATCGCGCAAGCGTTCGGCGCTGTAATTGGACGCGCCGATCGCACGCACCTTTCCCTGTTCGATCAACCGCCCGAACGCGGCCAGCGTGGTCTCCAGCGGCGTGGACTCGTCGTCCTCGTGGGCCTGGTACAGGTCGATCACATCGGTCTGCAGGCGGCGTAGCGAGTCTTCCACTGCGGCACTGATGTTGTCGGCCGACAGCCCCGGGTGCTCGGCCCACTTGGCCACCTTCGTGGCCAGCACCACCTTGTCACGCTTGCCGCTGCGCTGGAACCAACGGCCCAGGATCGTCTCCGACTCGCCGCCCCGGTTGCCCGGTACCCACGCCGAATACACGTCGGCGGTGTCGACCAGGCTGTAGCCGGCGTCGACGAAGGCATCGAGCAGCGCAAACGAGGTCTTTTCGTCGGCGCCCCAGCCGAACACGTTGCCGCCAAACGCGATGGGAAGCACTTTCAGGCCGGAGCGGCCGAGTTCGCGTGGTGCCGTCATGGGCAGGTCCTCCAGTGAAATCCAATGTCACAGGATAAGTGCCCACAGATGACATCGCTGCGGCGCGCGGCACAAAACAGTGTTCCGCTTCGCTGCACTGCACTAACGTTTTGTGAACACCTTTGACATCGCGGCTGCTAGGCTCGCCGCATCCCGCCACCGTAGGTGATCCGATGAAAGCCCGTTCGCTCCGCTGTGCCTGCCTGTTCACCGTCTCCACGCTGCTGCTTGCCGCCCCCGCTTTGGCCATCAAGCCGGCCGGCGCCAATGCCCAGGTGGCGATCACCCCGGCCGTGCAGGCGGCCGTTGACGGCAAGGGTCGAGACCCGGCCAACGTCAAGCGCGACGCGTACCGCCATCCGGCCCAGACCTTGTCGTTCTTCGGCGTGCAGCCGAAGCAGACGGTGATCGAAATCACCCCCGGTGGTGGCTGGTATTCGGAAATCCTGGCGCCGCTGCTGCGCGACGAAGGCACCTACGTGGCTGCCGTGGTCGATCCCAAGGCCGTGGCCGAAGGCAAGGGCCGCGATTACCAGCAGCGCCAGATCGACGGCCTGCAGAAGAAGTTCGCCGCCACCCCCGGCATGTACGACAAGGCCAAGGTGCAGGCGTACGACCCGAACGCGCCGGTGTTCGGCGCGCCCGGCTCGGCCGACGTGGTGTTGACGTTCCGCAACGTGCACAACTGGCGCAGCGCCAACCAGGCTGAAGGCATGTTCAAGGGCTTCTACAACGTGCTCAAGCCGGGCGGCACCCTGGGCGTGGTCGAACACCGCGCCAAGGCCGACGTGCCCGCCGACGACAAGAGCGGTTATGTGGGCCAGGCGCAGGTGATCGCGATGGCCGAAGCGGCCGGCTTCAAGCTCGCCGGCAGCAGCGAGATCAACACCAATCCGCGCGACACCAAGGACTACCCCAACGGGGTGTGGACCCTGCCGCCGGTGAACAACCATGACGCTGCCGATGACGCCAAGTACAAGGCCATCGGCGAGAGCGACCGCATGACGCTGCGCTTCGTGAAGTAACGCCGCGCCCATGACGTAGTGCCGGGCTCTGCCCGGCAGCGCTGACACCGGCGCACGACCCACGGTCGTGCGCCACCGGCCGGGACCGTCGCGGCCGACCGATCGGACCGGTGGCGCGAGCCTGGTAGGTGCCGACCGTTGGTCGGTACCAAGGCAACCGACGCCACGGAATGGGACAATGCCAACTCGCCACCCACGTCCCGCCCATGCTGATCGCGTTCAACAAGCCCTTCAACGTCCTGTGCCAGTTCACCGACAGCAGCCAGCCGCCGCGCGCGACCCTGGCCGGTTTCGGGTTGCCGCCCGACGTTTACGCGGCCGGGCGCCTGGACTACGACAGCGAGGGCCTGCTGCTGCTGACCGACGACGGCAGGCTGGCCCACCGGCTGACCGATCCGCGTCACAAGGAAGACAAGACGTACTGGGTGCAGGTCGAAGGCACCCCCAGCGCCGAGCAGCTGCAGGCGCTACGTAGCGGCGTCCAATTGAACGACGGGCCGACCTTGCCCGCACGCGTGGAACATCTGGAAACGCCTACGCTGTGGGCGCGCATGCCGCCGGTGCGCTTCCGCAAGACCGTGCCGGATGCGTGGCTGACCATCACCCTGCGCGAAGGCCGCAATCGTCAGGTACGGCGCATGACCGCAGCGGTGGGCCTACCCACGCTGCGACTGGTGCGCGTGGCGATGGGCCCCCACCGCCTGGACGGCCTGCAGCCAGGCCAGTGGCGTCCCATTACGCCGTAGGGCGTGGCTCTACCCCCAAATGAAAAACCGCCGGACAGGCCGGCGGTTGTCAACGCGGAGCTGCCTGACGACTCAGGCGTCGCTGCCGATATCGCTGTGCTCGTCCACCACAGTGCTGGTGCGGCGGTTGCGGGCGCTGATGCGCTCGGCCTGGCCGTTCACCACACTGCCATTGGCCAGCTTCTTCTTCTGCTGCTTGCGGTACAGCGCGTAGCCCAGCAGGCCCACGCCCACCGCGGCGACCGCGATGGTGGCCGCCGGGTTGCGACGCACTGCCTTGGCAGCGACCTTGCTGCCGGTCTTCACCGCGCCGAGCGCCGCGCCGGTCTTCAACCAGTCGGTCGCCTGCGGGCCGAAGTGGCGCAGGTTGGTACCGGCATGCTTCAGGCCGTCGCCGGCGCTGCTGGCAAGATCCAGTGCACGCTCCAGGGCGCGGTCGGTAATAACGGTCAGTCTGCTCATGGGGGGTCCTTTGCCTCGGTTCGAAATCCAGTGTCGCGCGCGGGACGTGTAGGGCGTGTTATCCGCCTGGCACGGTCCGCTCACGACGATAACCAATCTGCAGGATCGATTCAGCCAGAACCATGAATCCGCCCGCAGCGCCGAGCCCTGCGTGGCTGGCGGTGTCGGCTGCGCGTGGCATCTTCAGCCACACAGGGCGTGGCCCTCACGTGCCGCGTGGCTTCGCGCGGTGTGTGGCGGTGGCCGTCCACGGGTCATCCGGCCACGGGTGCTTGGGGTACCGCCCCTTCATTTCCTTTTTGACTTCGGCGTAGGTGTTGGCCCAGAAGTTGCGCAGGTCCTGGGTCACCTGCAGCGGGCGGCCACCGGGCGACAGCAGGTGCAGCGTCAGCGGGATGCGCCCGTCGGCAATGCGCGGGGTGTCGGCCAGCCCGAACAGCTCCTGCAGTTTCACTGCCAGCACCGGCGGCTGCGGCGTGCTGCCGTCAGCCTCCAGCGCGTAGTGGATCGCCCGTTCCATGCCGGACGGCACCGTCATCCGCACCGGCGCATGCCGGTCGATGAGCTGGCGCTGCGCCCAGGGCAGGGGGGATTTCAGCGCCTCGCCCAATGCCGACTCGTCCAGCGCATCCAGCCGCGTCCTGCCATTGAAGGCTGGCGTCAGCCAGATCGCGAGCGTCTCCATCAGCGCGGCATCGGACACGTCCGGCAGGTCCAGCTCGGGCATCCAGGCGCGCAGCGCCAGGGTGCGCGCCTGCCACTGGCGCAGTCCCTCGGTCCACGGCAGCGCGTCCAACCCGAGTTCGCGTACCGCTTCGGTCAGGGCCTGCGCGGCCTGGGCCGGATCCACGCGCCCGGCCGAGCGGCTGTCGAGCACGATGCGGTCGAACCGGCTCTCGCGGCGCGCCACCAGCGCGCGCTTGTCCGCGTCCCAGCGCACCACGTCGTCCTGCCCGAAGCGCTGCGCGAAGTCGCGACGCAACCGGTTCTCGTCCACCGGCGCGGCGCGGAGCAGCAGTGCGTCGCGTGCTTCGTAGCGCAGCTCCACCGCCACCAGCCACGGCTCGCCGCGCAGGTCGCTGGGGTCGAACAGGCGCGCGCTGCGGCCATTGGCCAGCAGGTAGCGCAGCGGATCGGTGGGGTGGCGCGCGGCAATGCGGTCGGGGAAGGCATGCGTGAGCAGATCGCCCAGCTGGTGCGCTTCCACCGACGACGGCGGTGCCGTGTCGCAGCGCAGGCGGCGCCGCCACTGCCGGCTGGCTGCATCGATGGCCGCCAGCCCGCCGCGGTTCGCATCGTGCGGCACGCGCCCCTGGCGGAAGGCCGCCAACGCCCGCCAGCGTGCCGCCAGTGCGTCGCCGCCCTGACGCAAGGGATCGCGCGCTTCCACCAATGCTGCCAGATCGCAGGCCAGCGCCTGTTCGCTGCCGCTGCCGGCCGCCAGCAGCATCGCCGCCAGCCGGGGATGCGTGCCCAGCGTCAGCATCCGCCGCCCGAGCGCGGTCAGACCACCGCCCTCGCTCAGCGCCCCCAGCCGCTGCAGCAGTTCGCGTGCGGCGGCCAGCGCGCCTGGAGGCGGCGGGTCCACAAAGCGCAGGTCGTCGCTGCCCCACGCGGCCAGCTCCAGGGCCAGCGCGGCCAGCTCCACCTGTGCCATCTCCGGCCGTCGTTGTGACTCCAGCCGCTGCGACTGCGGCCACAGCCGCCACGCCCAGCCTTCGGCCACGCGCCCGGCGCGGCCGGCGCGCTGGTCGGCCGAGGCCTGGGCGATGCTGACCACATCCAGCCGCGCAAAACCGCTGTTGGGGTCGTAGCGCGGCTCCCGCGCCAGCCCGGCGTCGATCACCACGCGCACGCCGGGCAGGGTCACCGAGGACTCGGCCACATTGGTGGCCAGCACCACCCGGCGCTGGCCCTGCGGATCGGGCTGCAGCACGCGCGACTGCTGTTCCACCGGCAACTCACCGTGCAGGGGCAGTACCTGGATGCCGGTGGGCAACACCTGTTCCAACGCCGCCTGGGTACGCCCGATCTCACGCTGGCCGGGCAGGAACACCAGGATATCGCCGGGGTGCTCGGCCAGCGCCTGCTCCACCGCGCGCCGCGCCTGCGCCTCCAGCGCCTCCTCGCGGCGTGCCGGGAAATGGCTGATCGCCACCGGAAAGCTGCGGCCTTCGCTGCTCAGGCGCGGTGCGTCCAGGAACTGGGCCAGCCGCTCGCCATCCAGGGTGGCCGACATCACCACGATGCGCAGGTCGTCGCGCAGCTGCGCCTGTACATCCAAGGCCAGTGCCAGGCCGAGATCGGCAGCGAGATGCCGCTCGTGGAACTCATCGAACAGGAGCGCGCCCACGCCTTCCAGCATGGGGTCGTCCTGCAGCATGCGGGTCAGGATGCCTTCGGTGACCACTTCCACGCGCGTGCGCGCGGACACCTTGTTCTCGAAACGGATGCGGTAGCCCACCGTGTCGCCGACGTCTTCGCCCAACTGCCGCGCCATGAACTGTGCGGCACTGCGCGCAGCGACCCGGCGCGGCTCGAGCATGATGATCTTCCGGCCCTCCAGCCACGGCGCCGCCAGCAGCGCCAGTGGCACCTGGGTGGTTTTGCCTGCGCCGGGTGGCGCTTCCAGCACCAGGCGCGGGTGCCTGGCCAGGTGTTCGGCGATCTGCGGCAGCAGTGGGGAAATCGGGAAACGCGACGTACTCATGGCGCAAGGATACGGGCCGCAGGCAGGCGGGGCGAGCCGGACCGGTCAAGGCCCGCATGGGCGGCACGTTACAATGGCGTAATCACCTGCCCAGTAGCTGTTCCCATGCACCTGATCGATATCGGCGCCAACCTCACCCACGATTCCTTCGACCGCGACCGCGACGCCGTGCTGGCCCGTGCGCGCGAGGCCGGCGTGGTGCAGATGGTGCTGACCGGCGCCAGCCGCGAGCATTCGCCGATGGCGCTGGATCTGGCCCGCCAGCACCCCGGCTTCCTGTTCGCGACCGCCGGCGTGCACCCGCATCACGCGGTGGAGTACACCGACGAATGCGACGCGGAAATGCGCGCGCTGCACGCACATGCCGAAGTGGTGGCGGTGGGCGAGTGCGGGCTGGATTACTTCCGTGATTTTTCGCCGCGTCCGGCCCAGCACCGTGCGTTCGAACGCCAGCTGCAGCTGGCCAGCGACGTGCGTGCCGCCGATGGCCAGCGCAAGCCCCTGTTCCTGCACCAGCGCGATGCGCATGCCGACTTCATGGCCCAGATGAAAAACTTCGAGGGCCAGATCGGCGCTGCGGTGGTGCATTGCTTCACCGGTGAGCGCCAGGAGCTGTTCGACTACCTGGACCAGGACTGGTACATCGGCATCACCGGCTGGCTGTGCGACGAACGTCGCGGCGCGCACCTGCGCGAGCTGGTGAAGCATATTCCGGCCGATCGGCTGATGATCGAAACCGACGCACCTTATCTGCTGCCACGCACGCTCAAGCCGATGCCGAAGGACCGCCGCAACGAGCCGATGTTCCTGTCGCATATCGTCGAAGAGCTGGCGCGGGACCGGGGCGAAGACGTTGAACTGACCGCAGCGAACGCCACGGCAGCAACCCGCACGTTCTTCCGCCTGCCACCGGTCTGATCGTTGGGGCAGGCCATGCGTGTCTCCCACGTCGGAGCGGCTGCCTCACGCCTTGCTCGCGTCCAACAACCCTTCGCGGTACGTGGCGAACCTGGGTGTCCATCCCAGGGCTTTGCGGGTCGCGCGGCTGTCCATCCGCTTGTTGCTCGCGTAGAACCGACGCAATGTCGGGCTGACCGACGGGTCATCCCATGCCACCGCAGGCGGTATCGCAAACCCGCCCAACGCCGCTGCATACGCCAACACCTCCTGCGGCGGCGCCGGCTCGTCGTCTGCCAGCAGGTACGTGGCGTCGCGGTCGCGCAGGCGCATCGCAGCCGCCACCGCCGCGGCCAGATCGTCGACATGCACGCGGTTGAACACCAGCCCCGGCCGCACGATGTGCCGTGCCCGGCCTTCTGCCAGCTGTACCAGCGCATTGCGCCCACGCCCGTAGATCCCTGGCAGACGAAACACGGCCGACGCCACGTCCTTGTCGCGCGCGAGCTGCCGCCACTGCTGCTCGGCCAGCAGGCGGCGCCGCCCGGCATCATCGTCCGCATCGGCCACTGACGCTTCATTGACCCAGCCGCCTTCGCGGTCCGCATACACCGCAGTGGACGAGAGATAGCCCAGCCAGCGCAGGGCAGGGCTGCCGCGCAGCTCTGCCGCCAACAGCCGCAAGGCAGGATCGCCCCCGTCATCCGGCGGCACTGTGCACACCACGGCCTGCGCGCTGCGGATCGCCTCGCGCAGCGTGGCATCGATGGGCTGGCCCGCCAGCAGCCGGTGACGCTGCAGTCCGTCATCCGGCGCCGCCTCCGGATCGCGCACCGTCCCACTGCACGCAATGCCCTGTGCCCGCAGCAGCGAGGCGATATGCCGCCCGCTGTAACCCAACCCCAGCACCAGTACACGCGCCGGGGTCGTATCGCCGGTCATGCTCAGCCCGCGCGCTGGAGCTGGTACGCCTGCAGATGCGCGTACGCCACCGTCAACAGCGGCGCGGCCTGGCCCGCGTCGCGTGCCCGCACCAGCATGTCGCCCACGATCTGCCCGGCCTCCACCTGCTGGCCGGCTTCCAGATCCCGCAGCATCGACGCCTTCAGCGCCGAACCCACCTGCGTGGTGGCCGCCAGCGCAGTCACCTGTGCCTTCTCCGGAATCGGTTCCCCGGCCGCCTCGGCGACGGCCAGGCATTCGGCATACAGCCCGCGCACGATCGCCGCGCCGTCATCGGTCGCCACGATCGTGCCCACATCCGCGCGCATCAGGCAGGTCGACGCGGCCAGCGTGGTCAGGAAGGTGTACTTGATCCACTGCTCCTGTCCGATCGCATCGCTGGCCACATGGTCCACGCCGGCCTGAACGCAGGCCGCCGCCAACGTCAGAACGCGCGCACTGCTGCCGGGCGTATCGCGTTCGCCAAAGGTCAGCCTGGCGGCCGGTGCCAGGTGCAGCACCGCGCCATCGGCCGCCTTGGTCGCGCTGATGAAGCACAGCCCGCCCAGCACCGCATCGCGACCGAAGCGCGCATCCAGCGCAGCGTAATGGTGCAGCCCATTGAGGATCGGCAGCACCGTCGTGCGCGGGGATACCGCCGGCGCAATGGCTTCGATCGAGCTGTCCAGGTCGTAGGCCTTGCAGCTCAGAATCACCAGATCGAACGGCTGTTCCTGCGCCAGCGCAGCGAGGCCTTCAGCGGTCACATGCGCCACCGGGAAGGCCGCATCCCCCAGCGGGCTGCGGATCACCAGACCATCGCGGTCCAGCTGTGCTGCCCGGGCCGAACGCACCAGAAAGGTGACATCCACACCCGCCTGGGCAAGCCTCCCGCCGAAGTACCCGCCAGTGCCGCCGGCGCCCAGTACAAGAATCCGCATGCCTTTCTCCATCCATCGTGAGGGCCGGCCAACGGCCGGCGCTGCCGCTTCGGTTGGCGCGTCAGCTCCGCATGCCCACGCCGCGCTTCAGCAGCCACAGGGCCAGTGCGGTCAGCACCACCACGAAGCCGATCATCAGCGCGTAGGCCACCCACAGCGGCACGTCGCTGGTGCCCAGCAGGCCGTAGCGGAACGCGTTGACCATGTAGAAGATCGGGTTCGCATGGGTGGCTGCTTCGGCCCACGTCGGCAGCAGCTTCACCGAATAGAACACGCCGCCCAGGTAGGTCAGCGGGGTGAGGATGAAGGTCGGTACGATCGCCACGTCATCGAACTTCTTGGCGTACACCGCATTGATGAAACCGGCCAGCGAGAAGATCGTTGCGCCCAGCAGCACCGTGGTGAGGGTCACCAGCGGGTGCGGAATGCGCACCGGGGTGAAGAACATCGCGATGATCAGCACGATGATGCCCACCATCAGCCCGCGCAGCACCGCGCCGGCCACATACCCCCACAGGATCACCCAGTTCGGCATCGGGCTCACCAGCAGCTCTTCCACGTGGCGGCCGAACTTGGCCCCGAAGAACGACGAACTGATGTTGCCGTAACTGTTCTGGATCACGCTCATCATCACCAGGCCCGGCACGATGAACTGCATGTAGCTGTAGCCGCCCATCTCGCCCACGCGCGAGCCGATCAGCCCGCCGAAGATCAGGAAGTACAGCGTCATGGTGATCGCCGGCGGCACCAGGGTCTGCCCCCAGATGCGCAGGATCCGCGCCACTTCGCGGCGCACGATGGTCATCAGCGCGATGCGGTTGCGCTGGCCGTCGGTCAGGACCGGGGTCGGGAGGGTGCTCATGCCGCGTTCTCCTGGTTGCCGGTGAGGCGCACGAACAGCTCCTCCAGGCGGTTGCTCTTGGTCCGCATCGATCGTACCCGCACGCCCGACGCGTTCAGCGCCGCGAACACCCGGTTGAGGTCCATGGCGCGCGGCATGTCCACGTCCAGCGTGTGCCCGTCGATGGCGGTGATGGTGGTGCCCTCGATCACCGGCAGCTGCGCCGGCAGCTCACCGTCGATGTCGAACAGGAAGCCCTCCACGTCCAGCTTTGCCAGCAGCTCGCGCATCGGCCCCTGGGTGACGATCTGGCCGTGATTGATGATGGCCAGGTTCCGGCACAGGTGCTCGGCCTCTTCCAGGTAATGCGTGGTCAGGATGATCGTGGTGCCGGCCGCGTTGATCTCCTTCAGCACCCGCCACATGTCGCGGCGGATCTCGATGTCCACCCCGGCGGTGGGCTCATCCAGGATCAGCAGGCGCGGGCGGGTCATCATCGCCCGGGCGATCATCAGCCGGCGCTTCATGCCGCCCGACAGCGTCCGGCTCATCACCTGCGCCTTTTCCCACAGGTGGGCGCGCTTGAGTTCCTCTTCGGCCATCTTCTCGGCTTCCGGGCGGGCCACACCGTAAAAGCCGGCGTAGTTAACCAGGATGTCGAAGGGCTTCTCGAACAGATTGAAGTTGATCTCCTGCGGGACCAGCCCGATCAGGCGCATGGTGGCGCTGCGCGAGCGCACCAGGTCGCTGCCGAACACCTCCACCTGGCCTTCACTCAGGTTCACCAGCGAGCTGATGATGCCGATCAGGGTGGACTTGCCGGCCCCGTTGGGGCCCAGCAGCGCGAAGAAGTCACCCGGGGCAACGTCCAGCGAAACCCCTTTCAGGGCCTGGGTGCCGTTGTCATAGGTCTTGCGGAGATCGCGCACCCGCAGGGCGGGGGCGGTACTGGTCGCGGGGGGGGTCTGGGTTGCCAAGCTCTTGCCTTCGCGCCCAAGGGTCGGCGCTGGATAGGGGCGGGGGAGCGGCTATTATAGAAGGCCCCGAGGGTCTGCCCCGGCTACACACTGTTTCCCAAATTCGTGCCTGTTCAATTCCCCCTCAAACTGGTCGGCCGGCGCATGCTCGCCCCGACCGTCGGCCACTACCAGTTCCTGCGCGATGACGGCCAGCCGCTGGATTTCCAGCCCGGACAGTTCATCCAGGTCCATTTTGCCTACGCCGACGGCACCGCCACCAAGCGCAGCTACTCCCTGGCCACGATCCACGACCACGCCCTGGCTCCCGGCGAAGCCGTTGATATTGCAGTCAGTTTCGTGCCCGGCGGCGCGGCCACCGCGCTGTTCGAGGGCCTGGACATCGGCGGCCACGTGACCGCCAGCGGCCCGTTCGGCCGGTTCTGCCTGATGCCCGGCGACCACAACGCCCGCTACCTGCTGATCGCCACCGGCACCGGGGTTACCCCGTACCGGTCCATGCTGCCGCTGCTGGCCACCGCCATGGCCGAGCGTGGGGTGGAAGTGATACTGCTTCAGGGCGCCCGCACCCCCGAAGAGCTGCTGTACAGCGACGACTTCTACGCCTTCGCCGCCGCCCACCCCGGCTTCCGCTACGTGCCGTGCCTGTCCCGCGAGCTGCCGGCCGACCCGCATCCGGACGTGCGCCACGGCTACGTGCAGCAGCACCTGGCCGAGTTCGCGCCCAACCCGGCCACCGACATCGCCTACCTGTGCGGCAACCCGGACATGGTGGATGCCACCTTCGAAGCGCTGAAGGAAGCCGGCCTGCCGACCCCACAGGTGCGCCGCGAGAAGTACGTCAGCAGCAAGTAGTGCCGGGCGCTCACTGTAAAGGTCACAGACTCCGTAGTGCCGGGTCCCGCCCGGCCGACAATGCCGTACCTGGTTCGCAAGCGAGATAGGTGGCTAGTGCGCGATCTTCGATCTCGTATTCGCCCTTCTCGCCGGTAGGCGCCAGGACGAGCTGCTTCACCAATCGATTGACGGCCGTCTGGATCCGCTGGGGATTGCAGGCGGTCTTCTCCGTGTGCTGACCGGTTACCAACGCGCTGAACTCAGCGCCGAACAGGCTTTCCGGTCGTCGGCTGGCCAGGTGCCTCAATATGATCCGGTCCACTGGCTTCAAGCTGAGCCATTGCTCGTGCAGCCCGGTCTCGCCCATCTCCTTCCGCCAACGCTCCAGCCCGGCCCAAGGATCTGAGGTCAGGCCAACCACCATGTGCAGGATGATCTGGTTCATGTAGAGGGGCACGTGCGAAATGCGCCGGAACACCTCGATCAGGGCCGCAACATCAATGGCCCGCCCGGTCATCTGCCTGAAGAGGAAGGCGCGATTTTCCACGAAATCTATGCCGAGGTCGGGCAGCGTCAAAGACAGTGCCGCATCGAAAAGTGGCGCCTCGCGCTTGCGGAACATCTCATTGAGTGCATCGCGGGACGACCCGGTGAAGAAGATCTTCAACTTCGGTTGCAGCTCAAGCATGCTCGCGCGGAAGGCGGCAACCAGGTCCTCATGCATGCTCTTTGCAAGCGTCTGGAATTCGTCCAGGATCAGAAGCACCGGCGTGTTGCTGGATTTCACCAGACGCTGCATCGCCGTCCTGAGGCTACCTTGCAGATCGGCCGGCGGGCCTGCGCTCGTCCACTCCGCATGTAGACCAGATCCGGTGTACCCTGCCTTTGCCGTGACCCTGTCCGGCTTGATCGCTTTGGCCAGAAGCCCCCTGGGACGCGCCGCAGCCTCCAGTTCCTCGATCAGCGCCATCTCGGGATGGTCGCGTCTCACCCACAGATCGATGTAAACCGCACGCCAGCCCCAAGCCCCGGCAGCAGGCACCAGATCATTCTTCACGAACAATGTCTTGCCCATCCGACGGGCGGAAAACATGGTGATGGCGTGAGTCAGGCCCGAGCCAAGCGCGTGATGGACGGCGTCAACCAGCTCTTCGCGGGGGAAATAATGGCTATCGCCCAACGTACTCATTCATGGACCTTTATGACGAAAATCATCATTTCGGATGCGGTACCACCATCCCACAGCCGGTCCAAAATATCTCTGATTGGGCGCTCGGAATGGGTAAGCCGAAACCGTCAGTCCCCTGGGAGTCCGATCCTGCTGGTCTGCGCGCGTTGTCGTCTACGGATTCCCGCCGCGCATCAATGCAGACTTGGTCACCGGCCCGTCTCTGGAAGGTTCAACGTTGAGCACAATGTCCTGCTCGGAAGAGGAAACGTGGGATAGAGGCACACCCGATACCCAAACCCACCGCTCCATCTCTCTGCCTTTGATCGTTACGCAATTTGCGTCACAGCAAATGCACGCTCAACCAATTTGCTGAAATCAATAGAGACAAACGAACTCTCTTCGCTCGAAGCAAGGCGCATGGCGTGCCCCGGAGCGTGGAAACTCCAAGAACACAGAATTGGATGTACTGAGTCGGCAATCCCCGGCCGCTCCAGATGGATCAATAGTGGTTTGGATATCGCGCCGTCCGATATCGACGAGTCGCGAGAGCAGACTGTGATTGTGTGGGGATCAAGTCGGCTGGAGGCTTGCTTGGATGACCGAGGTTTTACGAACAGGCAGGAAGCTGAGAAGTGCCGTCCGTCGAGCGCTCAGATGTCAGTCACGCTTCTTTCCAAAAAACGCTCTCGTTGCAAATGGCACCAACACTATGGCTGTCAGCGCAATGAGGATCATAAGAACAAATACATAAGCTGAGTACGGGCGGAGTGAATCGACTCCCCCCATCCAGTTCCAAAAAATTCCCACCGGTAGAATGCTGGCCATGAGTAGAGCCAACAGGTAAATCGGGGCTGACCTCTTCATACAGGCTCCTAATTGCTGGCTACAACGCCGGGAATCCAAGGCAAGATATCCTCAAAGTCCGCGGGACGCAATCCACCCCTAGGTGAGTGACATGGCTGTTCGACAGCCTTCGCGTGAGCAGGCGTGTTTGCACGCCTCTTCGGCAATGTGCAGTGCAGTATAGAAGAATTCGAGCATCGCACTGGATGAATCGGACCGTCGCAGATACGGCAAAGGCTAGCATCGTTGCGCATGCTGGAGCAGTCTACCGGCCGCATTCGTCTGCACGCATATTTCCTCCAGTAGCTCTGCTAACGAATGCGACTTGGTTATCGGAGGGAAGCTTAAAGGGTTGACTCACATTGCCGCGTAACTCGGCAGCGCGTCGTTCCGATTCAACTCTCTGGGCTGCTGAGGCTCTCACGTCGAGGCTTGCCAGTTGTTGATTGACAAACCTCCACAGATGGCCCTCCATGCGCCCTTGGTCTGCCAGCTCACTCCTTGCGACGTGGAAAAGCGCAAGTGCCTCTGTGATATCCGTGGAAACTGCCTGCGCAAGGAGCGGCCTCGCACCTTGGTGATTCTCTGGTTGATAGGCGGCCGCCAGACTAAGCAGGACGGTCCCGTCGCCGCGTTCTATTGCCAATTTTGCAATCTGGGGACCGAGGCTCTTATATGTACGTAGTTCCTCGGCGTCGTCTACCATCGAGTCGGTTGAGAATGCCGCGCCCGTTGCGTAGGCGCGCATGGCAGCCGGGTTCCCGCCCAGGGCAGACTGGCGGAGAAGCACCGCCACTCTGCCGGGCTCTGCAGGTTGGACGCCTTCACAGTGTTCCGTGCCTGCGAAGAAGGAACTGGATTCCCGAGAGATGGATACGGTCTGAAGGGCGTCGTCCACTCCCTGCCGTGCGGTGACATCATCAAGTTGCATGAGTTGCTGCTCGACCAAATCACATTTCTGGTACTCCAGCGCCAGCCGGCAGGCTGCCTCCGCATTTCCTTGATCCGCCTGCGCGATTAGCGTTGAAATAGTTAAGCGCAGTGGCGCCTCGACAGAAGGAAGCCTCTGCGACTCGGCCCCAGAAGTGGCTACCGATCTCTCACCGACATGCGCTCCGCGAGGCGGTTTTGATGGGGTCGGCGCGCTGGGCCTGTCACGCAGTCCGACCCAATATACAGCTATACCAACGAGCAAAGCGGCGATCAATATGCCTGCCGGCCTTATTCTCATGGCATCCATGGCCTCAAAATGTTTGGGGAAATCCAGTTCGCACTACTTCCAACTAATAAATGACAATCCTACAAACAGGCGTGCCCTTGTTTGCGGATGTGCACGCGACCCTCGTTCGAGTTCCTGATCCACCAGCATTGGTCACGCTCACACCCAAGTCTCGCAGTCGATAAAGGAACTGGGCCAATTCTGTACTTGCTCCGCCCGAGAACTCGTAATTCATGGCGCCACCGTCACCGGCAACCGCATTAACGTCCTCCGGGATGGGATTTCCAAATCGATCCCTCGCCGCCTTGCGTTTCCAGATCTGCAGTGTGATATCCCACTCATAAAAAGCGAAAGTGCCATCCGCAAAAATAACCCGGACTGCTGGCATCAATGCCTGCGGATTCAAATTTGGAATTGGATTATTTGCTTTTAGAAGATCGATCGCTCTTTGTCTATAACCAGCGGCTGTTCCACTAATTGCGTTGCTGACGATGTAGTCGTAGCGCGGCGTTGAAATGGCTTCATACGCGGATTGTGGAATATCTTCCGCTTGAGCTGTAGTTATCCCCTTGGCAGCAACTGCAGTGCTAGCGCTCAATACAATCGGAGCGGGAAGCGTCGCATGCATCTCAGCCATGTAGGCGAGAGCCTGCGGCTCCACTGGCATGCTCACTCCCCAATGCTCAAACAGGTCATACTCCCAGTCGAAACCAGGTCCGACATTATTCGCATATCCGACCTTAATTATGATGCCGTTGGCGAAATTCGTGACGTAGATCGGAGGGTGGGGGCGGTTCCAGGCAACCTTCCGTACGGCGTTCTGTCCGACCGCGAACATTTGCTCAGGAGTGCAGTCTTCACAGAACTCGGCGGCCTTTAGTGGTGTGCTGACGCAAAGCCCAAACAAGAATAATGCAAGGAGATAGCGCATATCAGTCCTTTGTGCTGGTCTGTCGGTGACAAGTTCGTTTGTCCCGGCCCTCAGGCCGTATTTGGATTACAGCACTATCCACCGCAGCTGCCATGACGCTTTCAGCACTTAGTGATGGGAATGCTATGTCCATCACGCTTTCGACCTCCGTTGCCGGACGCGTCCATTACCCGCCGCCCCCCCTTCGGTCACATCCAGCCCGCCCCTTCGTCATGGCATGCTGAGACCCTTCACTCAAGGACGTGACCGAGCATGCAACGTGCGATCCGACCCCTGGCCATCGGCGCAGCCCTGCTGCTGGCGGCCTGTCAGCCCACGCCGGAGGCGTCGCCGGAAGGCGCGCAACGCCAGTACGGCCAGCTGACCTTCAAGCCCTGCACGCTGACCAGCGCCCAGGCCAGCAGCAACGTGGAAGCCGAATGCGCCACGCTGCAGGTGCCGGAGAACCCCGCCGCACCGGACGGCCGCAGGATCGGTCTCAACATCGCCTGGCTGGACACCGCAAACGAAGGCGAGGGCAAGCAGGACCCGGTGTTCTTCCTGGCCGGCGGCCCCGGCCAGTCGGCCACCGAAGTGGCGGCCATCGTCAACCAGGCGTTGCGCGAAGTGCGCAAGAAGCGTGACATCATCCTGGTCGACCAGCGCGGCACCGGAAAGTCCAACCCGCTCACCTGCGTGGATGCCAACGGCAAGGCGCTGGCGTTCGACGAGAACGCCGCGCCCACCCCGGCGGTGATCGCCGAGTACGCCCAGCGCTGCGCCGCCGCGCTGGTGGACCGCGCAGACACCCGTTTCTACACCACCACCGAGGCCATCGGCGATCTCGACGCCGTGCGTGCCGCGCTGGGGGTGGAGAAGATCAATCTGGTCGGCGGCTCCTACGGCACCCGCGTGGCCCAGCAGTACGCCGCGCGTTTCCCGCAACACACCCGCGCGGTGGTCATCGACGGCGTGGCCCCGAACGACCTGGCAGTGGGCGGCGATTTCGCCAACACCTTCGAATCGGCGATCGAACTGCAGTCCGCGCAGTGCCAGAAGGATCCGGCCTGCGCCAAACGCTTCCCGGTCGACACCCGCAGCCAGCTGCGCAACGTGATGACCACACTGGCCAAAGCCCCGGTTGAAGTGGAGTACCGCGACCCGGGCACGGCGGTGGTTCGCCGCGACCCGATCAGCGCCGACACCGTGACCAGCCTGGCTTTCATGTTCTCGTACATGCCCGAACTCTCCGCGCTGCTCCCGGTGGTGCTGGACGAAGCCGCGCAGGGCCGCTATGCCCCGCTGATGTCGCTCAACAGCATGGCCACCCGCAACATGGCCGGGCAGATGAACCAGGGCATGCAGTGGTCGGTGATCTGCGCCGAAGATGCCGACCGCTATCAGGAAGCACCTGCGGGCGACAGCCTGCTTGGCCCGCAGGTCGCACGCATGTTCTTTGCTGCGTGCCCGGCCTGGAACGTGGGCACCCGCCCGAAGAACTTCACCGCGCCGTTGAATACCCCGGTGCCGGTGCTGCTGCTGTCGGGTGAGTTGGACCCGGTCACTCCGCCGCGCTATGCCGAACAGGTGCTCAAGCACCTGCCCAATGGCCGTCACCTGGTGGCCAGGGGCCAGGGCCACGGCACCCTCAATGCCGGTTGCATGCCGCGCCTGCTGGCGCAGTTCATGGACAAGGCGGACGCACGATCGCTCGACGCCACCTGCCTGGACTCGCTGAGCCCGGTGCCGGCCTTTACCTCGTTCAACGGATGGGAACCATGATCGTCGCCGAGAACCTGCACAAATCGTTCAAGACCAAGACCGGGCTGATCCAGGCGGTGGAGAACGTGGGCTTCCAGGCCGACGACGGCCGCATTACCGGGCTGCTTGGCCCCAACGGCGCCGGCAAGACCACCACCATGCGCATGCTCTACACCCTGATGACGCCCGACCAGGGCCGGGTGCTGGTGGATGGGTTGGACGCGGCCACGAACGCAGTGGAGGTACGCCGCCGGCTGGGCGTGCTGCCCGATGCGCGCGGCGTGTACAAGCGGCTCACGGCGCGCGAGAACATCGCTTATTTCGGCGAACTGCACGGCATGCGCGGCGCACAGATCCGCGAGCGCACCAAGGTGCTCTCCAAAGCGCTGGACATGGAGGACATTCTGGACCGGCAGACCGATGGATTCTCGCAGGGGCAACGGACCAAGACCGCCATCGCGCGTGCGCTGGTGCACGATCCGCGCAACGTGATTCTCGATGAGCCGACCAATGGCCTGGACGTGATGACCACCCGCGCGCTGCGTGGCTTCCTGCGCGAGCTGCGCAGCGAAGGGCGCTGCGTGATTTTCTCCAGCCACATCATGCAGGAGGTGGCCGCGCTCTGCGACAGCATCGTGATCATCGCCCGCGGCACCGTGATGGCAGCGGGCACCGCCGACGAACTGCGCGCGCAGACCGGTGAGGCAAACCTGGAAGATGCCTTCGTGAAGGCTATCGGCACTGAAGAAGGACTGCACGCATGAACGCGTTTGCCTCGTTGTTGACCGTGATGCGCAAGGAACTGCGCGATCTCTCGCGTGACCGCCGTACGCTCGCACTCACCCTGCTGATGGGGCCGTTGCTGTACCCGGTCCTGTTCCTGGGCATGGGCAAGCTCGCCGAAAGCCGGTTCAAGACCCAGGTCGACGACCCGCTGGACATTCCCACCATCGGCCGCGAAAACGCGCCCAACCTGGTGCGGTTCCTGGCCGCGCAGGGACTCAACGCCGTGGAGGCGCCGAAGGACCTGACCGGCGCGATCCGCGACCAGAAGGTCGACATCGCGCTGCGCATCAGCTCGGACTTCGGCAAGGACTGGCGCGAAGGCCGCCCGGCGCTGGTGGAGATCGTGCAGGACAGCACCCGCCGCGATGCCGACATTCCCACCGCGCGGCTGAAGGCGGCCCTCGGCGGCTACAGCCAGCAGGTGGGCGCGCTGCGGCTGCTGGCGCGCGGCATCGACGCGCAGGTGGCGCGCCCGTTGGACGTGGCCACCCAGGACCTGGCCACGGCCGAGGCCAAGCGCGGAGTCATGCTCTCGATGCTGATGCCGATCCTGCTCACCATCACCTCGTTCCTGGGCGGTGCCTATCTGGTGATGGACACCACCGCCGGCGAGCGTGAGCGGCAGTCGCTGGAGCCGCTGCTGGCCACGCCGGCCAAGCGCAGTGCCATCGTCAGCGGCAAGATCGCCGCAGCCTGCGTGGTGGGCGTGGTGTCGCTCGTGCTGACCCTGCTGGCGTTCAAGCTCAGCGCGCAGCTGTCCACCGGGGCGGTGGCGCGGCAGCTCAACATGGGCTTCCTGTCCATGCTGCAGATGCTGCTGGTGATGATGCCGATCCTGTTCATCGGCACGTCGCTGCTGACCTTCCTGTCGGCGGCGTCCAAGAGCATGAAGGAGGCGCAGAGCCACATGACCTGGCTGATGCTGCTGCCGATGCTGCCCGGCTACGCGCTGATGGTGTACCCGGTGAAGAGCCAGCTGTGGCAGCTCGCGGTGCCGTTCCTGGCGCAGAACCAGATGCTGCTGAAGATCATCCGTCACGAGCCGATCAGCGCGCAGATGTGGGCGGTGTACCTGGCCGCAGGGTTGGGGCTGGCTGCACTGCTGTGGTATGCCGCCGTGCGTCGCTACCACCAGGAACGGTTGGCGATTTCGGGCTGATGTCCCGCGGCCGGTGTACCGACCAACGGTCGGTACCTACCGGCCGCACACCGGTAGGTATCGACCGCAGGTACAACGGCGGAAATCGACCGCCCGCAGACCGGTAGGTATCGACCGTTGGTCGATACGCCGGCAACAAAAAAACCCCGGATCGCTCCGGGGTTTTTCGTTGAAGCGGGTGGATCAACCGCCCGGCGCGAACGCCAGCGTGCGGCGGGTGGTGGTCGGTGCGGCCACCGGTTCGAACTTCCACTTCTTCACCGCGCCCAGCGCCTCGCGGTCGAAGATGCGGGCCGGGGTGGCGCGCAGCACGCGGGCGTTGGTGACCGAGCCGTCGGTGCCCACGGTGATTTCCACCAGCACTTCGCCCGAGGTCCCCGCACGCAGCGCATCGGCCGGATAGCGCGGGGCCGGGGTGCTGATCGGACGCAGGGTGGACGCGGCCGCCGGGGCTGCGGCCGGCTGGCGGGCGGCGGCGGCCTGCGCGGCGGCAGCCGCCTGCTGGCGCTGTTCGGCCTCGCGGCGGGCAGCGGCCTGGCGTTCACCGTCCTGGCGCTCGCTTTCGCGGCGGGCGGCGTCCTGCTGCGCGGCGATCTGCCTGGCCGCTTCGGCCTCGTTGGCCTGCTGCTGGCGCTGCTGGTCGGCCAGCTGCTTGGTCTTGTTCTCGGCGTCCTTCTTGACCTTGTCGGTCTCTTCCTGGGTGCGCTTCAGTGCGGTTTCCATGCCCTTGGTGATGCCGCTCTTCAGACGCGGCAGGGCTGGCGCAGTGGCGTCCACCTTTTCGATCAGTGCCACCAGGCGCTGGCCTTCGGCGAAGTCCTCACGGCCCAGGCTCTGCTCGGCGGCAATCAGGGTGTAGGGCAGCAGGTCGGTCAGTGCGCTCTTGATCGAGGCGTCGTCCGGGGTCTTCTCGCGCAGCGCCAGGTAGTACTCCATGGCGTTGTCGCCGGCCGGGGCGTACATGCGGTTCTCGCGCAGCGCCTTGCTGGCCAGGTCGCGCAGTTCCTCGGTCCCCATCGACTGGACCTTGGCCGATACGGCCGGGGCCGGCGCGGCGGCGGGTGTGGCCGCCGGTGCGGCGGCCGTCGGAGCGGCCGGAGCCGCCGGTTCATCCTTGCCCGAGCAGGCGGCCAGAGCCACCGCAAGAGCCAGCGGCACCAGCAGGCGCGCCTTGGCGTTCGTGTTGACGTGCGACATCCAACTCCCCTTTGAAGAACGGCGATACGTAAAGCCTGATGCGGTCAGGCCGGCCGATATGCCCGCAGCGCTTCCCGACGCCCGGGCCGATCCGCACGGCGGGCGTTGCCGCCCATGCGAACCTGCAATTTAGCATCCCCGCGCCCCGCTGGGGGCAGGCGTTGGCAACGCTGCCGGCCTTAATGCGCCAGCGACTTGCTTGGGGTGTGGGCCATCAGCTTGTCGGTATAGGCAATGCCGATCGCCGACAGGATGAATGCGCCGTGGATGATGGTCTGCCACATCACGCCGCTGCCGGTCATGGAGGTGCACTTGAACGATGCTTCCACGGCCGGGCCGTACTTGGCCACGGCATCCAGCACGGTGGTGATGTACTCGGGGTTGCCGCACGACGGCAGGCCGTCCAGGTTGCCGGCCCCGATGAAGGTCTTCAGCAGGTGGATCGAGGAGATGCCGATGATGGACAGGGCCAGCTTCACCTTCAGCACGCTGGCGTTGACGTGGCTCAGCCACTCCGGCTGGTCCGGGTGGTTTTCCAGGCGCAGGCGCGACACGAAGGTCTCATAGCCCCCCACGATCACCATCACCAGCAGGTTGGAGATCATCACCACGTCGATCAACCCCAGCACCAGCAGCATGATTTCCTGCTCGCCCATGGCATTGGCCTTGTGCACCAGGTGCCAAAGTTCCTTGCCGAACAGGAACACATAGACGCACTGCGCCAATATCAGGCCCAGGTACAGCGGCAGCTGCAGCCAGCGCGAGGCGAAGATCAGGGACGACAGGGGGCTGATGGGCTTTTCAGTCGAGCTCATGCTGGGATGCTGCGTTGCGGGGGACGCCGCAGAGTACCGGGCCTTCATGACCCTGCCAACCCGACTGACGCACTAGACTCGGCATTCCTGAACCGCTGGGTCCTGTCATGATCGATCTGTATTACTGGCCTACCCCGAACGGCCACAAAGTCACCCTGCTGCTGGAAGAGCTGGGACTGCCGTACGCCATCAAGCCGGTGAACATCGGCAGCGGCGACCAGTTCAAACCCGAATTCCTGGCCATCTCGCCCAACAACAAGATGCCGGCGCTGGTGGACCACCAGCCGACCGACGGCGGGGCGCCGCAGAGCGTATTCGAATCCGGCGCGATCCTGCTGTACCTGGCCGAAAAGACCGGCCGGTTCCTGCCGGCCGACACCCGGGGCCGGGTGGCGGTGCTGGAATGGCTGTTCTGGCAGATGGCCGGACTGGGGCCGATGAGCGGCCAGATGGGCCATTTCAATGTGTATGCGCCCGAGCAGATCCCCTATGCCATCGAACGCTACGGCAACGAGGTGCGGCGCCTGCATGGGGTAATGGACAAGCGTCTGGCCACCAGTGCCTACCTTGCCGGGGACGAGTACAGCATCGCCGACATGGCCAGTTACCCGTGGATTGGCGCCTACGACAAGCTGCCGGCCGACTTCGCCGCGTTCCCCCACCTGAAGCGCTGGCACGACGCCATCGCCGCCCGCCCGGCCACCCAGCGCGCCTACGCGCTGAAGCACAAAGTGAACCCGGACGCCGGCAAGCCGCTCAGCGACGAAGAGCGCAAGCACCTCTTCGGCCAGCGGTAAACCAGGCGGCATCGCCGCCGGTTTCCCGCGGTAGAGCCGACTGTTAGTCGGCTGCTCGGAGCGCCCGGTACTCCCCGGCAGCCGACTAACAGTCGGCTCTACCCCCCGGCATCCGCCCCCCGGTTTTGGTTACGATGGTCCGCTCCCGACCGCCCCAGCGGACCGGGAACGCCCAGCCGCCGCCGGAAGATTCCATGCGCCACCTTGTTGCCTCGCTCGCCCTCATGCTCGCTTCCACCACCATCGCCCACGCCGAAAAACTCACCCTGGACGCCATCACCGGGCCGCTGCCGCTGTCCGGCCCGACCCTGATGAAGCCGAAGGTGGCGCCGGACGGCTCCCGGGTGAGCTTCCTGCGCGGCAAGGAGGCCGACCGCAACCAGCTGGACCTGTGGGCCTACGACATCGCCAGCGGCCAGACCCGGCTGCTGGTCGATTCCAAAGTGGTGCTGCCGGGCGATGAAACCCTGAGCGATGCCGAAAAGGCACGCCGCGAGCGCCAGCGCATCGCGGCCATGACCGGCATCGTCGACTATCAGTGGTCGCCCGACGCGCGCACCCTGCTGTTCCCGCTGGGCGGCGAACTGTACCTGTACGACCTGGGCAAGCAGGGCAAGGCCGCCGTGCGCCAGCTCACCCACGGCGAAGGCTTCGCCACCGATGCCAAGCTGTCGCCGAAAGGCGGCTTCGTCAGTTTCGTGCGCGACCGCAACCTGTGGGTGATCGACCTGGCCAGCGGCAGGCAGCTCCAGCTCACCCGCGACGGCAGCGACACCATCGGCAACGGCGTGGCCGAGTTCGTCGCCGACGAGGAAATGGACCGCCACACCGGTTACTGGTGGGCGCCGGACGATTCGGCCATCGCCTTCGCCCGCATCGACGAATCGCCGGTGCCGGTGCAGAAACGCTACGAGATGTATGCCGACCGCACCGAGATGATCGAACAGCGCTACCCGGCCGCCGGCGACCACAATGTCACCGTCAAGCTGGGCGTGATCGCGCCGCGTGCCGACGCTGCACCGCGTTGGGTCGACCTGGGCCGCAACCCGGACATCTACCTGGCCCGCGTCGACTGGCGCGACCCGCAGCAGCTGACCTTCCAGCGCCAGTCCCGCGACCAGAAGACCCTGGAGCTGATCCAGGCGGACCTGCCCAGCGGCAGGCAGCGCACGCTGGTGACCGAGACTTCGCCCACCTGGGTGCCGCTGCACAACAGTCTGCATTTCCTCAAGCAGGGCGGCTTTGTCTGGTCGTCCGAGCGCAGCGGCTTCCAGCATCTGTACCGCGTGTCCGAGGACGGCACGACCACCGCATTGACCCAGGGTGCCTGGCCGGTGGACGAGCTGCTGGCGGTGGATGAAGCCGCCGGCAAGGTCTACTTCCGCGCCGGGGTGGATTCCGCGCGCGAAAGCCAGCTCTACGCCGTGCCGCTGCAGGGCGGGCCGCTGCAGCGTCTGTCGCAGTCGCCGGGCATGCACAGCGCCAGCTTTGCGAAGAATGCCAGCGTGTACGTGGACAGCTGGTCCAGCACCACCACGCCGCCGCAGATCGCGCTGCACCGGGCCAGCGGCGAAAAGATCGCCACGCTGGTGGAAAACAATCTGGAAGATCCCAGCCACCCGTATGCGCGCTATCTCGACGCGCAGCGGCCGGTCACCTTCGGCACGCTCACCGCCGCCGATGGCCGCACGCCGCTGAATTACAGCCTGATCACCCCGACCGGGTTCGATCCGGCCAAGCGCTATCCGGTGGTGGTGTACGTCTATGGCGGCCCGGCCAGCCAGACCGTCACCGACAGCTGGCCCGGTCGTGGCGACCACCTGTTCAACCAGTACCTGGCCCAGCAGGGCTATGTGGTGTTCTCGCTGGACAACCGCGGCACCCCGCGCCGTGGCCGTGATTTCGGCGGCGCTTTGTACGGTGTGCAGGGCACGGTCGAAGTGGCCGACCAGCTCAAGGGCGTGGAGTGGCTCAAGCAGCAACCCTGGGTGGACCCGGCGCGCATCGGCGTGCAGGGCTGGTCCAACGGCGGCTACATGACCCTGATGCTGCTGGCCAAGGCGTCGGACCAGTACGCCTGCGGCGTGGCCGGCGCGCCGGTGACCGACTGGGGTCTGTACGACACGCACTACACCGAGCGCTACATGGACCTGCCGGCGCGCAACGCCAAGGGCTATGAGCAGGCCCGGGTGCTGGCCCACATCGACGGCCTGCGTTCGCGCCTGCTGCTGATCCACGGCATGGCCGACGACAACGTGCTGTTCACCAACTCCACCGAACTGATGAGCGCGCTGCAGAAGCGCGGCCAGCCGTTCGAGCTGATGACCTATCCGGGCGCCAAGCACGGCCTCTCCGGCAGCAACGCACTGCACCGCTACCGCCTGGCCGAGGATTTCCTGGGCCGCTGCCTCAAGCCGTAACGCCGACGCCCCGCCCGCCCCCGCGCAGGGGCGGGCATGACCTCCGGCCGATTGCTGCAAGAGGCCGGAGTGCGTAGGGTCGCAGGGAAACCGCCCACCGGAGTCCTGCATGAAGCCGCTTGCCCTTGCTGTTGCGTTGGCCCTTTTCGTCCCCGCTGCGCTCAGTGCGCCGCCGGCCTTCGCGGTCACCCCTGTCGTCACCAAGGCGCCGGTCACCCCGGCATGGGTGGCGCGCAGCAACGAGCTGGCGCAGATCCTGCTGGATGCGCAGGGCCCGTTCCAGCCGGAAGAAACCGGCTTCTTCGGCGTACCGGGCTACGACGACAAGGTGGCCGACTTCGGCCCGGACAACGACAAACGCTACCGCGCCGCCATGGGCAAGGCGCGCGACACCCTGCAGGCCAAGCTGGCGACCGAACGCGACCCGAACGTGCGCCAGGACCTGGCGATCATGATCGCTGCGGCCAACCAGAGCATCGAAGGCAGCGAGCTCAACGAAAAGTACCTGCTGCCCTGGAGCGATACCCCGCAGACGGTGTTCAGCGGCATCAACCTGCTGCTCTCCGACCAGGTGCCGGCCGAGCGCCGCGCCAAGGCGCTGGACCGTCTGAAGGCCTACGCCGGCCTGGCCCCGGGCACCACCGCGATCACCACGCTGTCGCGTCAGCGCTATGAAGAGCGCCTGGCCGACACGCGCCTGCTGCAGCCGACCCGGATCGAAGTGGAGCAGTCGCTGGAGAATGTGGATACCTACATCACCGGCATCGAGAAGCTGTTCGGCAAGTACAAGATCGAAGGTGCCGACGAGGCGCTGAAGACCATTGCCACCCAGCTGCGCGAGTACCGCGACTGGACCCGGGCCAAGGTGCTGCCCAAGGCGCGTGCCGACGCGCGCCTGCCCGCTCCGCTGTACGCGTTCCAGCTCAAGCAGGTGGGTATCGATATCGACCCGCAGCTGCTGATGCAGCGTGCGCAGCTGGAATTCATGGAAACCCGTTCGGCGATGCGCCAGCTGGCGCCGCTGGTGGTGAAGGCCAAGGGCCTGAAGGTCTCCGACCCGACCGACCCGGTCGCGGTGATCCGCGCGTTGAAGGGCGAGAAGATCGCCGACGACCAGCTGGAGCACCACTACCGCGGCGTGATCGATGCGATCGACCCGATCATCCGCGAACAGAAGATCGTCGATGTTCCGCAGCGCCCGATGCAGATGCGGCTGGGCTCGGCGGCCGAGAGCGCCGCCTCGCCGGCACCGCACTTCCTGCCCGCGCCGCTGGTCGGCAATACCGGTCAGCAGGGAACCTTCGTGCTGCCATTGGGCAACCCGGCCGCCGGTGATAAGGCCGCGCAGTACGACGACTTCAACTTCGGCTCGGCGGCGTGGACGCTGAGCGCGCACGAAGGCCGGCCCGGTCACGAGCTGCAGTTCACCGCGATGGTGGAGCGCGGGGTGTCGCTGGCGCGCACCATGTTCGCCTTCAATTCGGTCAACGTGGAAGGCTGGGCGCTGTACGCCGAAGCCGAAATGGTGCCGTACGAGCCGCTCGACGGGCAGCTGATCGCCCTGCAGTTCCGGCTGCTCCGCGCCGCGCGCGCAATGCTCGACCCGATGCTCAACCTGGGCCTGATCGACCGTGCCAAGGCCGAACGCGTGCTGATCGACGAGGTCGGGCTGTCCAAGGCAATGGCGACCCAGGAGCTGGACCGGTACATGGTGCGCATGCCCGGCCAGGCCGGCAGCTATTTCTACGGCTACACCCGGATCCTGGAGCTGCGCATGCAGACCGAACTGGCGCTGGGCGACAAGTTCGACCGCCTGGCGTTCAACAACTTCCTGCTCGACCAGGGACTGCTGCCGCCGGACCAGCTGGCAAAGGCGGTCAACGAGGTGTTCATTCCGCGCTACAAGGCGCGCTGATCGCCTGCGGGCTGGCCACGACCCGCGGTCGTGGCCAGACGGGCCGGGTTATGGCCGCCTGCGGGTCAATTGACCGGTGCGGGCTTGATCGTCTGCACCGGCAACCGTTCGGCCGGCGCAGGATTCGGCACCCAGATCGCAATGCCGGCGCCGCGCTTCTGCGTGGTCGGAATGCCGATGCCCACGCCGCCACCGCTATGCGAGCCGTAGCTGCCGCCACCCACTGACATGCCACCGCCCGAGCTGCTGGAGGCGACCCCCATCAGGATCACCCCGTTGGCGCCCAACGCAGCCGCCTCTTTCTTCAGGCGCGCCACCACGGCATCGGTCTGGCCCTGCGTACCAAAGCCCACCGCGCTGGAGGACTCCAGCTGGGCGATTTCGATCGACCCCGGCGGCGGGGTCGAATAGATCTGCACCAGCGCCGGGTCGGTCGGCGCCCGGGCCTGACCGAGCATTACCCGGGACGTATTGGCGCAGCCGGCCATGGCCAGCAGCACGCCGAGCAGCGGAATGAGTCGAATGTTCATGGGTCCACCCCTTGTACGGCCTGTTCGGCCTGCGCCTGGATCATCCGGGCCGGTCACTGAATCGGTGCCAACCCCATTGCCGCGCACGTTAGCATCGCCGGGGTGAGTCCGCCGCATCCCGTTCTTGTCGCGGCCCTCACGCGCCGCTGGCACGGCTGTCGCTACGCTGCCGCCAGCATTTTCGGGCAAGGAACAGGGGCATGGGACTGATCAGTCTGTTGTGGGGCGTGGTGGCAGTGGCGTGGATGATCCTGGCGCTGATCCCACTGCTGGGCTGGGGCAACTGGTTCCTGATCCCGTTTGCCGCCGTCGGCGCGGTGATCGGCGCCCTGGGCATCCTGTTCACCCACCCCACCAAGCGCGGCCGCGCCTGGACCGGGCTGCTGCTCAACGCCGTGGTCGTGGTGGTGGGCATCGTGCGGCTGTCGCTGGGTGGCGGGATTCTCTGAGGGCGGGCCCGATCTACCTGCGACGTCGGGTCGCACCGGCGAAGGTGTCGCAGGGGAGGGCGTAGAATGGCGGCCCCATGATCATTCGTCCCCGCCCCCACGGCTGGCAGCTGCTGTACATCCTGCGCGGCTCCATCGTGCCCGCGATCGCGCCCAGGGTCGTCGCGATTTTCGTGCTGGCCGTCGCCGTGGCTGCGTTCACCGAGCTGGCCCATCCGCCCGGCATCGAACGCGTGTCCGTCGCACCGTTCACCCTGCTGGGCCTGGTGCTGTCCATCTTCCTCAGCTTCCGCAACAACGCCTGCTTCGATCGCTGGTGGGAAGGGCGCAAGCTGTGGGGCCAGCTCATTTTCGAGGCACGCAGCCTGGCCCGGCTGTGTACCACGCTGCTGGCCGGGCAGCCGGCGCGCGCCGAACGCATCTGCCGCCTGTGCATCGGCTTCGCGCACGCGCTGGCCGCGCGGCTGCGGGGCCAGGACGCCACGCTGGCCGGGCTGCCGTGGGTGGTGGAGTCCGAGCGCGCCCACTACGCGGAGCGCCAGAATGTGCCGGACCAGCTTCTGGCGCTGATCGCGGCCGAGACCACCGCCGCGCTGCGCGCCGGTGAGATCGATTCGATCCTGTACGCCCAGTTCGAAACCCGTCTGCACGCGCTGTCGAGCGTGCAGGCCGGGTGCGAGCGCATCCTGCTGACCCCGCTGCCGTTCGCCTACACCCTGCTGCTGCACCGCTGCGCGTGGATGTTCTGCGTGCTGCTGCCCTTTGGCCTGGCCAGTTCGCTGGGCTGGGCCACGCCGGTGGTCTCGGCGGTCCTGGCCTACGCCTTCTTCGGGCTGGACCAGCTGGGCGAGGAGATGGAAGAGCCGTTCGGCCTGGAACCCAATGACCTTCCGCTGGACGCCATGGTGCGTACGCTGGAAATCGACCTGCTGGACAGCCTGGGCGTGCGCCCGCTGCCCAACCCCCTGCAACCGCAGCGCTATCTGCTGCAGTAACCCGTCTGGAGCACCCCATGGCCCACCCCGACTACCGCCCCCGCCGCATGCGCCACGACGAGTTCTCGCGCCGGCTGATGCGCGAAAACACGCTGACCACCGACGACCTGATCTACCCGGTGTTCGTGCACGACCTGGCCGGTCGCGCCCCGGTGGCCTCGATGCCGGGCGTGGAGCGGCTGTCCATCGATGAGCTGCTGAAGGTGGCCGAGGAAGCGCTGGAGCTGGGCATTCCGGTGATCGATCTGTTCCCGGTGATCGATCCGGCCGGCAAGTCGCTGGACGCGGCGGCGGCATGGGACGAGAACGGGCTGGCGCAGCGGGCGATCCGCGCGCTGAAGTCGCGTTTCCCGGAGCTGGGGGTGATGACCGACGTCGCGTTGGACCCGTACACCACCCACGGCCAGGACGGGATCATCGATGACAAGGGCTACGTGCTCAACGACATCACCGTCGCTGCGCTGGTCAAGCAGTCGCTGTCGCATGCCGAGGCCGGCGTGGACATCGTCTCGCCGTCGGACATGATGGATGGCCGCATCGGTGCGATCCGCCGCGCGCTGGATGCCGGCAGTCACGTCAACGTGCGCATCATGGCCTACTCGGCCAAGTACGCCTCGGCCTTCTACGGTCCGTTCCGCGACGCGGTCGGCAGCTCGGCCAGCCTGGGCAAGGCCGACAAGAAGACCTACCAGATGGACCCGGCCAACGGCGATGAGGCCATGCGCGAAATCGCCCTGGACCTGGAAGAGGGCGCGGACATGGTGATGGTCAAGCCGGGCATGCCCTACCTGGATCTGGTGCGCCGGGTGAAGCAGCAGTTCGGCGTGCCGACCTTTGCGTACCAGGTCAGCGGCGAGTACGCGATGATGAAGGCCGCCTTCGCCAATGGCTGGCTGGACGAACGCGCCTGCGTGCTGGAGTCGCTGATCGGGTTCAAGCGGGCCGGCGCCGACGGCGTGCTGACCTATTTCGCCCCGCAGGTGGCGCGCTGGCTGCGCGAGCGCTGACAATACGCGCCCTTACGCGAACAGGATGACGACGATGCAGACGATGGGATGGGTGCAGTGGCTGACCTGGGGCACCGGCGTGACGGTATTCGCGGTGGTGATCGGCCTGATCATCCGCAGCGCGGTGCGCGCCTCGCGGCGTGCCCCGGAACAACCCTCGGCCGCCGCCCGCCTGGCACGGGAAGCCAACCTGCCGGCGTCGGTCCAGGCCGAACTGGCCGCGCTGAACCAACGCAAGGACAACGGCGAGATCAGCGAAGCCCACTACGAGCAGCAGCGCGCCGCCCTGCTACGGCGATAGACCGCAAACCGCGCATCGGGACGCCGGCGCCCCGGTAGAGCCGACTGTCAGTCGGCTGCTCTTCGCGACGCCCCCGACAGCCACCCAGAGCGTGGCCCCACCTCAGGGCGTCGCACACCCACCCGCCACCACAGGCGACCGCATCCGATAAAGATCCAACCCGCCCGCCCTGGGCGACCGTGCCTGCCCCGACACCACCAGCTCACTGGGCTTGGACGCATCCACCACCGGCGCGCCGGTCTGCCCGTCTGGCGTATTGAACGACAGCGCCAGCGGCACCGCCGCCTGCCGGTAGTCGCAGCCCACCTGCCACACCTGCGAATGCCCATCGGCGACGCGGGTGAACACCAGCGCGCCGCCGTTTCCCAGCCAGTCGCCTCCCAGCTCGTCGGCCCCGCTGTTGAGCGGTGCCGGCAGCGGCGTGGCCGCAGTGAAGCCGCGGCCTTGCGCGGTCGCCTGGTACAGGTCGAACCCACCCTGAGTGCTCTTGCCATTGCGGGCGAAGAGCAGCACCTGGCCGTCCGGGCGCACGGCCGGGCGGCGCTCGTCGGCGGGGGTGTTGACCGTCACCGGCATCGCCAGGACCGGCCCGATACTGCCGTCTGCGCCGATCATCACGCCGTACAGGTCGAATCCACCGCGCCCGCTGTCTCGATTGGAGGCGAAGTACAGCCATGCGCCGTCATGGCTGAAGAACGGATCGACCTCATCGCGGCCGGTGTTGACCGCCAGCGGCGTCGGGTCCTGCCAGCGGCCATCGCGCAGCCGCGCCTGCCACAGGTCCCAGCCACCGGCGCCGCCGGCACGGTCGCTGGCCCACACGATCCGCTGCCCGTCGGGCGAAATCGTGGCCTGGGCCTCGTTGGCCTTGGTCGAGACCACGCCCATGCCTTCGATGCCGAACTCGGAAAGCGCCATCGCGCCCGGTGCGGAGAGTAAACTCAGGCTCAGCGCGAGCAGAGACAAGGGAGTGCGCATAGTCGCTTCCGTTGGGTTTGCGTTTCAATCCAGGCCCGGAGTTTAAGACACCCATGACCGCCCGTTACGCCGTTTTCGGCCAGCCCATCGCCCACTCGCTGTCGCCCCACATCCATGCCGCGTTCGCCCGCCAGGAGGGCATCGCGCTCGATTACCAGGCCATTGAAGCGGCGCCGGCCGATTTCCCGGCCGTGCTGGAGGCGTTTGCCGCCGATGGTGGCGTGGGCGCGAATGTCACCGCGCCGCTCAAGGAAATCGCCTTCGGGTTGTGCAGAACGTTCACCTCGCGCGCCAAGCTGGCCGGTTCTGTCAACACGCTGCTGCGCAAGGGCGACTACTGGCACGGCGACACCACGGATGGCGTAGGACTGGTGCGTGACCTCACCGAGCGCCATGGCCTGGACCTGCGCGGCCGCCGCGCGCTGCTGCTCGGCGCGGGTGGCTCGGCGCGCAGCGTGGCCCCGGCCCTGCTCGACGCCGGTATCCGCGAACTGGTGGTGGTCAACCGTACCCCCGAGCGTGCCGACGAGCTGAGTGATGCGATCGGCGAGCCCGGCCGCGTGCTCACCCGCTACTGGGACACCATGCACGAGCTGGGCGACTTCGAACTGATCGTCAACGCCACCTCGGCCGGCCGCGACCGCAGCGTGGAATTTGAACTGCCGCTGTCGCTGGTCAACAGCATGACCACTGCCGTGGACCTGAACTACGGCGAGGCGGCCATCGCCTTCATGGCCTGGGCCCGCGCCGCACCGTGCCGCAACATGGTCGACGGCCTGGGCATGCTGGTCGAGCAGGCCGCCACCAGCTTCCAGCAGTGGCATGAAGTGCGCCCGGAAACCGACCCGGTCTACGCCGAGCTGCGCGCGAAGAACGCGCTGGCGGGTGAAGAGTGAACATGGACCTGCTGCTCAGCCTGCTGGGCATGGCCGCGCTGCGCCTGCCGGTGCTGATCGCGCTGGCGGTGTCGCTGGTGTGGGTGGTGGATGCCCCGCGCGGCACCATCCGCAGCGTGGCGTTGTGGTCGCTGGCCCTGTTGCTGCTGGCCAGCCTGGCCGGACTGGCCCTCAACATCGTGCCGACCTGGCTGGTCCAGCGTGGCGAGTATGGCAACGTGCAGATGCTGTCGTGGCTGCTGCGCGGCGGCCACTTCCTCATCGGCCTGGTCGATGCGCTGGGCACGGTGCTGCTGGTATGGGCGATGACCCGCGCGCTGCGCAACCGTACCGCCCCGGCGGCCTGACCAGGCGACCCCGGTCACGGAACTGAACCGGCGCGGTAAAATCCGCGCCGGCCGCAGGCCCCGGGCATGAGAAAATGCCCGCCTGATCCAGGCAGGACCCTTCCGGCGTGACCGAAAAAGTTGAAGCCCCGCGCGCGCTGAACGACGAGCTCAAGGCCGTCATCCGCGATGCCTACGCCAAGCTGCAGGCCAATACCCCCGGCTTCAGCACGCGGCGTTCGCAGAGCCAGATGATCGGCGTGGTCTCGCGCGCGCTGTCGCACAGCGGCGGCGTGGGCGTGGTCGAAGCGCCCACCGGCGTGGGCAAGAGCCTGGGCTACCTCACCGCCGGCGTGCCGATCGCGCTGGCCACGAAGAAGAAGCTGGTGATCAGCACCGGCACGGTGGCGCTGCAGTCGCAGCTGGTCGAACGCGATATTCCCAATTTCCTCAAGGCCACCGGTCTGGACGCCACCGTGGCGCTGGCCAAGGGCCGCACGCGTTACCTGTGCACGCGCAATGCCGCTGAAGCGCATGGCGACGGCGCGCAGGAAGGCATGTTCGAGGACGAACAGCCGCTGTTCGATCGCCCACTGGCGCCGATCGAAATGGACCTGGCGCAGAAGCTCAGCAAGGACTTTGTCGAGGGGCGCTGGAACGGCGATCTGGACAACGCCCCCGACACCATCAGCCCTTCACTGCGCTCGCGTATCACCACGCCGGCGTCCGGCTGTGCCGGGCGCAAGTGCGCGTATTCGGCGCAGTGCGCGGTGCTGCGCGCACGCAACACCGTGCGCGACGCGCAGATCGTGGTCACCAACCACGCGCTGCTGCTGTCGGCGCTGTCCATTGGTGAAAGCGACAACGGCCAGCCGCTGATCGCACCGCCTTCGGACATGCTGCTGGTGCTGGACGAAGGGCACCACATCGGCAACGTCGCCATCGACCAGGGCGCGGCCAGCCTGCCTCTGGATGAGATGGCCAAGCGCACCGGCCGCCTGCAGATCCTGATTGCCGCCGCCTATCGCGCGGTGGACAAGGACAAGCTGGGCAATCTGCTGCCCAACGAAGCCATCGAGGTGGCCGCACGGGTCAGCAAGCAGCTGCGCGCGTTCCGCGACGTGATCGACCGCAGCTGGCAGCCGGACCCGACCGCTCAGGAACCGATGTGGCGTGCGCCGAACGGCCGCCTGCCTGACATCTGGATGGCCGACATCGAAGCGCTCGCCGACGACACCCGCGCGCTGTTCAACTGGGCCCACGCCGCGCAGTCGCAGGTGGCCAAGGGCAAGCCCGAAGACGCCGCGCGTGAACGCCTGCAGCGCACGCTGGGCATGGCGCTGGAAATGATCGAGCAGCAGCACAACCTGTGGACCGCGTGGCGCCGCGAGGACAAGGAAGGCCAGCCGCCGTTCGCGCGCTGGGTCACCCTGTCGCGCGATGGCGACCTGGTGCTGCATGGCTCGCCGGTGTCGGCGGCCAACGTGCTGCGCAAGCTGCTGTGGGAGGAAGTGGACTCGGTGGTGATGACCTCGGCCACGCTGACCGGCGGCGGTGACTTCCACGCGCTGGCGATCGACAACGGCATCCCGCCCGAAGCGGAAATGGTGTCGCTGGCCTCGCCGTTCGACCTGCCCAACCAGGCCGAGCTGATCGTGCCGAATTTCCCGGTCACCCCGGATGACCGCGACCGCCACCCGAAGGAAGTGGCCAAGTATCTGGTCAAGGAACTGGACTGGGGCAAGGGCAGCATCGTGCTGTTCACCTCGCGCTGGAAGATGGAAAAGGTGGCCGAGCTGATGCCGGCCGCACAGCGGAAACGGGTGCTGGTGCAGGGCGAAACGGCCAAGCAGAAGATGATCGACGAGCACCTGCGGCGCACGGCGGCGGGCGAGGGTTCGGTGTTGTTCGGGCTGAATTCCTTCGGCGAAGGCCTGGATCTTCCGGGCGAGGCCTGCACCACGGTGGTGATCACCCAGGTGCCGTTCGCGGTGCCGACCGACCCGCAGACCTCCACCCTGAGCGAGTGGTTCGAGAGCCGTGGCTTGAACGCGTTCAACCTGATCGCCGTGCCGCACGCGCTGCGCACGTTGACCCAGTTCGCCGGGCGATTGATCCGCACCAGCACCGACACAGGCCGGGTGATCATCCTGGATTCGCGGTTGATCAGCCGGCGCTACGGCAAGCGCATCATCGATGCGTTGCCGCCGTTCAAGCGGGTTATCGGGTGACGAGGTAGTGCCGGCTGCTGGCCGCCTCCTGGCTGCGGTCGGGTACACGAGGAGCCGGCCAGCGGCCGGCACTACCGGATGTTGCGCACCGCGCCCTTGTCTGCGCTCGTTGCGAGCAACGCGTACGCCTTCAACGCGCCGGTGACCTTACGCGGGCGTGCTTCGCGCGGCTGCCACCCCAGTGCATCCTGCTCGGCGCGCCGCGCCGCCAGAACGCCTTCATCCAGCAGCACATCAATCCGCCGCGCCGGAATGTCGATCCGGATCCGGTCGCCGTCGCGCACCAACCCGATGGTGCCGCCCGCCGCCGCCTCCGGCGACGCATGCCCGATCGACAACCCGGACGTGCCGCCCGAAAAGCGCCCGTCGGTCAGCAGCGCGCAATGCTTGCCCAGGCCCTTGGATTTCAGGTAACTGGTGGGGTACAGCATCTCCTGCATGCCCGGCCCGCCGCGCGGCCCTTCGTAGCGGATCACCACCACGTCGCCGGCCACCACCTCGTCGGCGAGAATGCCCTGCACCGCGGCGTCCTGGCTTTCGAACACCCGCGCATTGCCCTCGAACACGTGGATGGATTCATCCACGCCGGCGGTTTTCACCACGCAGCCATCCTCGGCCAGGTTGCCGCGCAGTACCGCCAGCCCGCCTTCGGCGGAATACGCACTGGCGACATCGCGGATGCAGCCGTCGGCACGGTCCAGGTCCAGCGACGGCCAGCGCGTGGCCTGGCTGAAGGCCACCTGGGTCGGAATGCCGGCCGGTCCGGCCTTGAAGAACTCATGCACGCCTGCATCGTCGGTCACTGTCACATCCCAGCGGGCAATGGCCTCGGCCAGGGTGCGGCTGTGCACGGTCGGCACGTCGGTGTGCAGCAGCCCGCCGCGCGCCAGCGAACCGAGGATCGCGAAGACTCCGCCGGCGCGGTGCACGTCTTCCATGTGGTACTTCGGCGTGTTGGGTGCCACCTTGCACAGCTGCGGCACGCGCCGCGACAGCGCGTCGATGGCGTGCAGGTCGAAGTCCACCTCCGCCTCCTGCGCGGCGGCCAGCAGGTGCAGGATGGTGTTGGTCGAGCCGCCCATGGCGATATCCAGGGTCATCGCGTTCTCGAACGCGGCGTGGGTGGCGATGCCGCGCGGCAGCGCCGTGGCATCCTCGCCGCCATACCAGCGATGGCACAGTTCCACCACCAGCCGGCCGGCGCGGCGGAACAGCTGCTCGCGGTCGGCGTGGGTGGCCAGGGTCGAGCCGTTGCCCGGCAGCGACAGGCCCAGCGCTTCGGTCAGGCAGTTCATCGAGTTGGCGGTGAACATGCCCGAACACGAACCGCAGGTGGGGCACGCGCTGCGCTCGTACTCGGCGACCTTCTCGTCCGAGGCATTGGCGTCGGCGGCGATCACCATCGCGTCGACCAGGTCCAGCTTGTGCTCGGCCAGGCGGGTCTTGCCCGCTTCCATCGGCCCGCCGGACACGAACACCACCGGAATGTTCAGCCGCAGCGCGGCCATCAGCATGCCCGGCGTGATCTTGTCGCAGTTGGAAATGCACACCAGTGCATCGGCACAATGCGCATTGACCATGTACTCCACCGAGTCGGCGATGATCTCGCGACTGGGCAGCGAATACAGCATGCCGTCGTGGCCCATCGCGATGCCGTCGTCCACGGCGATGGTGTTGAATTCCTTGGCCACCCCGCCCACCTGCTCGATCTCCCGCGCCACCAGCTGGCCCAGGTCCTTGAGATGCACATGGCCGGGCACGAACTGGGTGAATGAGTTGGCGATGGCGATGATCGGCTTGTGGAAGTCGGCATCGGTCATTCCGGTGGCGCGCCACAGAGCGCGGGCGCCGGCCATGTTGCGGCCGGCGGTGGAAGTACGGGAGCGGTATTCAGGCATGGGGGCTGGCAGGATCCGGCGGGCCGTGGGGGCGCGTTGCCACTCGATTCTGCCGAAAAATTCCGGTTGCGTTTGCAACCGTCGCGATGGCCGTTCCTGAAACGTCGTTCAGCTTTTCGAGTTTGCCGGTTTTGGTTGTTGGCGGCGATCAGGCATGATTGAGGCGATAACCGTACACAGGGGGTATGCCGCCATGAAACGTTCCAGGACCACCGCACTGCTGCTCATGAGCGCTGCGCCGCTGCTGTTCACGGCCTGCTCCAGGGACGAAGGCGTGCAGGTGCAGGAAGGGCTGTACACCTCGGTGCAGGCCTGTACCGAAGCCACCGGCGATCCCTCCAGCTGCCGCACCGCCTTTGCCGAAGCGCAGAAGCAGTCGGCCGATGCGGCCCCGAAGTACGCCTCGCGTGCCGAATGCGAAGCCGACTACAACGCTGAGCAGTGCGTGGAACAGAAGACCTCCACCGGCCATTCGTTCATCGGACCGATGATGATGGGCTTCTTCATGTCGCAGATGCTCAGCAACCGCGGTGCCGGCCTGGCGCAGGCACCGGCTGCCAGCCCGGCCTACCAGGACAAGGCCCAGGGCTGGGCACGCCCGGCCCCGGGTGGCAGTGGCGGCCTGAACACCGCCAGCGGCATCGGCGCCGGCAAGGCCGGCCTGGCCCCGGTCAGCGCCACCCCGAACCGCGCGGTCACCGCCAGCCGCGGCGGCTTCGGCAACACCAGCAGCAGCCGCAGCAGCTACGGCGGCTGAGCCATGAAGCGTGTGCGTATCGACGAGCGCAGCCAGTGGCGCGCTCGTGCTGCCGAGTCCGGCTTCCGCTTCCACACCATCGATGGCCTGCCGTACTGGGATGAAACGGCGTACTACGCCTTCACCCTGCGCCAGATCGAAAACGACATCGAAGACCCCAGCGCCCAGCTGCACGCCATGGCCATGGATCTGGTCGACGAGGTGGTGCGCAGCGAGCAGTTGATGGACCAGCTGGCGATCCCGCCCGCGTTCCGCGACTGGATCGCCGACAGCTGGCGCCGGCGCGAACCGCACCTGTATGGCCGGCTCGACTTCGCCTATGACGGCACGGGCCCGGCCAAGCTCTATGAGCTCAATTACGACACGCCGACATCGCTGTTCGAAGCCTCGTTCTTCCAGTGGCAATGGCTGGAAGACCAGCGCAACCAGAACCGGTTGCCGCCGCAGGCCGACCAGTTCAATGCGATCCATGAAGCGCTGGTGGAGCGGTTTGCCGAACTGAGCGCGCAGTTGCCACCGCCGCTGTATTTCAGCGCGATAGGCGCCTCGGAAGAAGACCAGGGCACCGTGGCCTACCTGCGCGATTGCGCGGCGCAGGCCGGGCTGCGCGGCGACAGCATCGCGATTGGAGATATCGGCCTGTCCGAAGATGGGCGCTTCACCGCACTGGACGACACCGTCATCGGCAGCCTGTTCAAGCTGTACCCGCTGGAAGACCTGATGACCGAATCGTTCGGCCAGGCCCTGCCGGGCTCCGGCGTGCAGCTGCTGGAGCCGGCGTGGAAGGCCATCCTCAGCAACAAGGGCGTGCTGCCGCTGCTGTGGCAGCGCCACCGTGGCCATCCGAACCTGCTGGAAGCGCACTTTGACGACGGCAGCGCGCTGCCCCCCGGCTGGGTACGCAAGCCGCTGTTCTCGCGCGAAGGCGCCAACGTGGCCCTGCACCTGGCCGACGGCAGCTGGCAGGAAAGCGAAGGCCCTTACACCGGCCCGGCGATCCGCCAGGCTGCGCACCCGCTTACCGCATTCGATGGCGGTTACCCGCTGATCGGCAGCTGGGTGGTGGGCGACCATGCCTGCGGCATGGGCATCCGCGAAGACGACAGCCGCATCACCCGCGACAGCGCCCGCTTCGTGCCGCACGCGATCATCGACGAAGCCCCGACGCGGATCTACGTGTGACGGGGCAACGGCGTCACGGCCAACGGTCGTGACCTACCGGCGCACACCAAGCGTTCAACCCGGTCGCGTAACGTGGCCGGTAGGTATCGACCGTTGGTCGATACGTGCCTACAGCAACCCGTCGCGTTTGACGGCGAGGTAGCGCTCCACCAGCGCCCCTGGCAACGCATCGGCAGTCACATCCAGCACCATCACCCGGTGGCTGCGCAGCGCTTCATGGGCGTCGTTGCGCTGCTGCAGGTAGCGTGCGATGGCACCGGCCTGCGCCGCGTCCTGCAGCGTTTCCACTTCCTGCGCCAACGCCACGTCCAACTCGCGTTCGCGCAGGCTGGCCACGCAGACCAGGTGCTGGCGCTGCAGCAGGCGCACCGCTACGAGCAGATCCTCGATGTCTTCATCGCGCACGTTGGTGACCAGCATCACCAGTGAGCGACGGCGCTGGCGCAGGCTCAGCTCGGTGGCGGCGGCCAGGTAGTCGGTGGCCACCGGCTGCGCCTGCAGATCGTAGCTGGCGCGAAGCAGCGCATCGATCGCGCCCATGCCGCGCTGCGGGGCTACCCAGCGGCTTTCGCCGCCGGTGGCGAGCAGCCCGACGCCGTCGCCCTGGCGCAGCGCAAGGTAGCCCACCACCAGCGACGCATTGAGTACGTGATCGAAATGGGACAGTCCCCCTTCGCTGGCCATCATGCGGCGGCCGGTGTCGATCATCAGCACCAGCTGCTGGTTCTTTTCGTCCTGGTATTCGCGCGAGATCAGCTTGCGCGCGCGTGAGGTGGCCTTCCAGTCGATCTGGCGCAGGCTGTCGCCGATGCGGTATTCGCGCATCTGGTGGAAGTCGGTGCCTTCGCCCCGGCGGCGCTTGAGGTGCGCGCCGACCAGCCGCGAGGCCTGTTCGGCGCTGAACAGCGCGAAGCGGGTCAGCGGAGCGAAGTTGGGATACACGCGCACCGTCAACGCCGGCGGCAGCAGGCGCCGCTGGTGCCACAAGCGCCAGGGCGCGTGCAGGCGCAGGTGCACGCCGTCGAAGGCGAACCTGCCGCGCGCCGTGGGGGTCAGCGTGTACTCGATGCTGCTGGCCACCAGCGGCTTGAGCGTGAGCGTGCGCGGCAGGCCCTGCAGCGCCCACTCGCCGGGCACAAGGTCGAATACCTCCACGCGCTGGCGCAGGCTCGATTCGAAGCGCAGCGTGGTGCGCCGTTCGACGTTCAGCGCCAGCGCCTCGGGCAGTTCGCGTTGCACGCTGGGCGAGGGCTGCGCGCGCAGGCGCAGGGCGTCCACCAGCGCCAGCAGAGCGATGCCACCGGCTGCGGCCTGCCATGCCCACAGCGGCAGCAGCCCGAACGCCACCGGCAGGCCAAGCAGGCCCCAGCCGACCAGCAGTGCCAGCAGCAGCGGGGCAGGCCTCACTTGCGCGGCGCCTCCACCTTGGCCAGCAATGCAGTCAATGCATCGTCGGCCGACTGGCCCTCGATCTGCAGCTCCGGGGCCAGCGCAATGCGGTGGCGCAGTGCCGGGCGGGCCACCTCGCGGACATCGTCGGGGGTGACGAAGTCGCGGCCGGCCAGCACCGCCTGCGCGCGCGCGGCACGCACCAGCGCGATGCTGCCGCGCGGGCCGGCGCCCAGCGCGATGCCGGGGAAGTGGCGGGTGGCGGCGACGATGCGCACCGCGTAGTCCACCACTTCCGGGTCGACGGTGATCGCCGCGGTCGCCTGCTGCAGCGCGACCACGTCAGCGGCGTTGAGCACGCGCGGCACCTGCGACAGATCGAAGTCCGACGCGCTGCGCCCGGTGGTGATCGCATCCACCATGCGCTTTTCGTCTTCCAGCGCCGGGTAATCGATGATCACCTTGAGCAGGAAACGGTCCAGCTGCGCTTCGGGCAGCGGGTAGGTGCCTTCCTGCTCCACCGGGTTCTGCGTGGCCAACGCGAGGAACGGCGGATTCAACGCGAACGCCTTGCCTTCGATGGTGACCTGGCCTTCCTGCATCACTTCCAGCAGCGCCGACTGGGTCTTGGCCGGGGCGCGGTTGATTTCATCGGCCAGCAGCAGGTTGGTGAACACCGGCCCGCGGCGGATCTTGAAGCTTTCCGACTTCGGGTCGTACACCGCATGGCCGCTGACGTCGCTTGGCATCAGATCGGGAGTGAACTGCACGCGCCCGTAGTCCAGCTCCAGCGCCTGCGCCAGCGCACGCACCAGCAGGGTCTTGCCCAGCCCGGGCACGCCTTCGATCAGTACATGGCCGCCGGCCAGCAGCGCGATCAGGATCTGGTCCAGCACCTCGGCCTGGCCGATGAAGGCGCGGCCCACAGCCTCGCGCACGGCGTCGACGCGTTCGACCAGGCTCTGGCCGGTCAGCGCGGGAGGGGACAACGGCGGCGGAATGGTCGGCTCGGTCATAGCAGGTTTCTCATCTGGATCAGCAGGCGGATGCGGTCACGCAGGGCGGCGACATCTTTCGATGCCGGCACCTGCAGTGCGGTCTGGACGCGGGAATGCGGCCATTGCAGCAACGTGGCGATGGCGTGCACCTGGGCGTCGCCGCTGAGCGCGGCAGCGGTCGGTGCACGGCGTCGCAGGCGGGCCAGGAAGGCCCGGCGTACGGCGTCGTAGAGCAGCGGTGCCTTGCCGAACCGCAGCAGGTGTTCGCCGCTGGCACGCACGTGTTCCAGCAGCGAACGGCGCTCGCTGGCCGGCGCCGGCAGCACGCTGCCCAGCCGCTGCGAGCGCTGCCACAACCAGCCCAGCAGCGCCAGCAGCAGCGGCACCCAGACCGGCCACCCCTGGTAGAAGATGCGCGACCACAGCGTGGGTGGGCGCGAGCCATAGATGAGCCAGAACGTGCCCTTGCCGTAGTTCGGGTCAAGCAGGTAGCGGGTCAGGTCGCGGTGGGCAATGTCGTGCAGACCATCGGCCAGGCTGGTCTTGAGATCGTCCGGGTTGAACAGGCGCGGCGTACCTTTGACGAAGTCCATGTCCGACAGCACATCGATGGTGCCCGCCCCCTTGCGCAGGCGGACGAACACCAGGCCGTCCTCATCGCCCCACTCGCGCTCCACCTTGATGCCGTCGGGCGGATCAACGGCGAAGCGCGGGCTCTCGCAGAACTCTGCGTGCCCCGGGTCGTCGGCGACGTGGAGGGGCGTGCACGCGATTGCGTCGTAGTCGACCTCCACGCCGAGTGCATCCAGCAAGGGGCCCTGCGGCGCGTCCTGCTCTTTGAAGGGAACCGGAGCGCGCACCAGCAGGTGGCCGCCGCGCTCAACCCAGCCCAGCAAGGCCTGCGCGCCGGGCGCCGGGAGATTGCCGTTGTCCTGCAACAGCACCACGGTGTCTCCGGGCTGCAGGTGCATGCGGTGCAGGTCGATGCCCGGGCTGGAATGCACGGTGTGGCCGTCGGCGCGCAATGCCTGTCCCAGCACGTACAACGGGTTATAGCTGGCCTCGCCCTGCGCTGGCAGGTGCTCGGTGCGGGTGACCTTTTCGTGCGTGCGCAGGAACACGATTGCCAGCGGCACGCCGAGGACCAGCAACACGCCAAGGACCAGCAACCAGCGCAGGCGGGCGCTCATGCGCGCCACCGGAACTGGGACTGCAGGGTGCTGGCCAGCGCCTCGAATGCGTCCGGTTCGGGCAGGCGCCGGGCGTAGGCCGCGTATTGCCATACCTGCACGACGCGGGCAAACAGGCTGCGGTCGGCTTCGTCGGGCATGCGCCGCGACGCACGCAGGCATTGCGCCTCGGTCGCACCCGGCGGCAGCACCACCTCGGCGCGCTCGCTCATCGACTCCACGCTGGCACGGTAAAGCAGCGCGAGCGCCTGGCGCGGACGTCCCTGCTGCCACAGTGCCCGGGCGCGCGCGGCCGGATCCGGCGGAATCACCTCGGGAAGTTCCACGGCTTCTTCCAGCACGGTATCGGCCGCGCGGCGCCTGCGCGCCCCGGTGCCGCGCAGCCAGCGCAGCCAATACGGCGCGGTAACCGCCAGCAGCACGACCAGCAGGCCCACGAAGCCCCACAGCAGCCATTCGGCGATCTGCGCCGGCAGACGCGGGCCCTTCGCGTACGGGGGCGCGTTCCTGTTCTTCTGCTGCTCCTGCTCCCTACGCTTCTTTTCGGCGTCGCTGACGGTGCGTTCCCAGCGCCGTACCTCGCGCGTCGGCGTCACCAGCGGGTCTTCGTAGGCGCGCTGCACCGCCTGGCGGAAGCCGGCCGTGTCCGGGGTGCCACCGAAGATCACCGCCGGGGTGTTGGAGGGGTCGTCAGCAGGTACCGCATCGGCGGCTTCCTCGTCGTCGTCATCGCGGCTGTCGGCCTCCCCGTCGGTGGGAGCCGCGCATTGGGCTGCCTGCTCCGGTTCCTGCGCATGCACGCCGCCCACCGGCCAGCACAGGACCAGCGCCAGCACGAGCAGCGGCGCCGCCTGCTGCAGGCGCTCACGCAGCCGACGGAACGCGATCTCCACGTCCCAGGCTTCCATTTCGGTACGGCGGTTGAGGTACAACGCAAATCCGGCGCCCGCGTAGAACGGCCCCATCAGGGTGGCGGCCCCCCAGAACAGGAAGTTCAGACCCAGCTGCGCCCACGCCGGCATGTCCTGGCGCACCATCTCCCACGCCGCGCGCCAGGAATCGGACAGCAGTTCCAGTGGCACGAACAGGAAGATCGCCGCGATGCAGCCGCTGACGATCACGGCTTCAAACACCATGCCGAGGAAGGTGAGCAGCACGGCATGGCCGAACGTGCCGCTCAGCACCGCGCGCCGACGCACGCTGCGTTGCGCGGCGTCGCTGCCTTCCAGCAGATTGACCGGCATCAGCAGCGAACGGAACGGACTGAAGCGACGCCAGCCCAGGTAGCCCCAGAAGCCGCTCCAGCCCCAGTGCCGCTGCGCACGCAGGGTCTGCAGCGGGCGCGGCTCGTCGCCGAACACCCCGCGCGAGATCACATACAACGCAATCCGGTCGGAGACCGGCTTGAGCCACCACATCAGCAGCCAGGCCCAGCCGAATGCGTCGGCCCACCACGCGGCGGCGTTGATCACTGCGAACAGCGGCAGCGACACGGCAATCAGCGGCGGCCAGATCGCGCGGGCGTGGCGGCGCACCAGTGCGGTGCCCAGCTCCATGGCCTCCCATTCCGAGCGGGCCCGCAGGTTGACGTTGAGCTGGTCAATCCGCATGACCGGCCCCACGCCCACCGCGCCATAGCCATACGAATACCAGGCTCCACAAGACGGCGGCCACGCTGTACTTGCCCCAGGCCGGAACCTCGGCAATGGACGACCAGAACGCCTCGATGAAGGCGGCGACCAGCAGCATCGCCGCGACCCCCAGGCACAGCCGTGCGCCAATCCTGCCCCCTTCCACCAGCGCATCGATGCGTCGGCGTCGGCCGGGGGCCAGCAGTTTCATGCCCAGCTGGAGCCCGGCACCGCCGGCGATCACGATCGCGGTCAGCTCGAAGGCACCGTGGCCCACCACGAAGCGCCAGAACGGATCGCCATGGCCGATGTGCTGCAGGTGCCCTGCGGCCGCACCGATGGTAAGGCCGTTGAACAGCAGCACCAGCACCGTCCCCAGTCCGGCCAGCAGGCCGCTGGCGAAGGTGCGCAGACCGATGCTGATGTTGTTCATGATGTAGTAGCCGAACATCATCCAGTCGGTGCCGCTGTCGCGGCCCAGGTGTGCAGAGGCCGGGTCGTACATGCGTTCCATCGACGCGATCTGGCCGTTGTCCATCAGCAGGTGTACCAGCTCGGGGTGCCACTGGAGCACGGCGAAGCTGCCCACCAGCGGCAGCACGAACAGCGCGGTGGCCACCCACATGCTGCGTGCCTGGCTGCGTACCAGCAGCGGGAAATCGGCCAGCAGGAATTCCAGCGCCCGCCGCCAGCGGGGCGGCGGGGTGCGGTAAAGCACGCCATGGCCCTGCTGCATGAGAAGTTGCAGGCGCGCCACCAGCTGCGGGCTGTAACCGCGCCTGCGCGCCAGCGCCAACTGCTGGCAGAGACGCCGGTAGCGCTGCGGGAAATCTTCATCATTGATCGTGGTCGCGGCCAGCGTCGGCGGGGCACGCCGCGCCCGCGCGCCGCGCTGCGCGAACCAGTGGTCCAGGGCCTGCCATTCGGCCTGGTAGCGGACGACGAACTGTTCCTGCCTCATCGACGCCCCAGCAGCCAGTTGGCCATGGCGTACAGGCGCAGCACGCCGACCTGGCCCGCGCTGCCACTGATCGGCTCGGCCAGCGCCGCCAGCTCCTGCTGGCGCGGACCGGTCAGCCGCGGCGCGCGTTCGGCGAAGGCGATTATCGCGGCCTGCTCGGCCGGCTGCAGCGGTTGTGGCGGCGCCAGGACCGCGTCGATGGCGACGCTGGCCGACAGCGGCCGGCTGCTGTCGTGGACCACCACGGTGCCCGCCACCAGGTCGCCCAGGCGACGCCCGTTGCGATCAAACAGGCTGGACAGCAGCCCCAGCGCATAGGCGAACGGCAGCATGTCCACGGTACGCAGCAGGTTGCGGGTGATGGCCGCCATCCAGCCGATCGGCGCGCCGTCCTGGGCCACCACGCGCAATCCCAGCACGCGCTTGCCCAGGGTGCGCCCCCAGCACGCTTCCTGCACGATGGTGTAGGCCCACATCAGCAGGAACATCAGGCCCAGGTACAGGCCCTGGCCGAATTCGCCGAGGAACATGAGCGGAATGCTGAGCAGCAGCAACGCCCCGACGCGGATGACGAAATCGATTGCCCACGCCAGCGCACGCGGCACCGGGCCGGCGGCAGGCAGGTGCAGCGGCACGCCTTCGGGCGTGATCACTTCACGGTAGGTGTCCAGCATGGGCGTGCTCATGCACGCACAGGGGAGGTGGGTCGCCGGATTCCCCTCCGGTCGGCTGCCAGCGGCATGCGGTTCTCGACTGCGTCCTGGGTCGGGTGTCGACTGTACCGCGTGCCGGTCACATCCCCAAATACTTGTCCTTCAGTCGCACGTAGTGGTCGGCCGAATAGTGCAGCGATTCGATCTCCTGCGCGCTGAGCGTGCGCGCCGGCCGTGCCGGATTGCCCACCCACAGCTCGCCCTCACCCACCACCTTGCCCGGCCCGATCACCGCGCCGGCGCCGACGAAGCTGTGCCGGCTGACCGTGGCGCCGTCCAGGATGCACGCGCCCATGCCGATCAGGCTGTACTCGCCGATGGTGCAGGCGTGGATGATGGTGCCGTGGCCGACGGTGACGCCTTCGCCGATCAGGGTCGGGTAGCCGCCCTTGTTGTACGGGCTGTGGTGACTGACATGGATGATGGAGCCGTCCTGGATGTTGCTGCGCGCACCGATCCGCACGTGGTTGACGTCGCCCCGGATCACCGTGCCCGGCCACACCGAGACATCGTCGCCCAGCACCACGTCACCGATGATGGTGCAGGCCGGGTCGATGTAGGCGCGTTCGCCGACAACGGGGAAGGTATCGAGGAAAGGGCGAAGGGAAGACATCGGTAAAAATCCGTGTAGCGCCACGCCCTGCGCGGCTGAAGTGTGGGTCAGGCGACGCGGCTGCGCCGCGCACGTTCCAGATGCACCAGCAGCAGCGAGATCGCCGCCGGGGTCATGCCGGGAATCCGCTGGGCCTGGCCGATGGTCTGCGGGCGCACCCGCTCCAGCTTCTGCTGCACCTCGGCCGACAGCCCGCGGACGCTGGCGTAATCGAAGCCGGCGTCGATGGCGGTGTTTTCGTGGCGCTGCTGGCGTGCGATCTCGTCGCGCTGGCGGTCCAGGTAGCCGGCGTACTTCACCCCGATCTCCACCTGTTCGGCCACCTTGGCATCGTCCACGCCCGGGCCCAGCGAAGGCACCTGCATCAGCGTGGCGTAATCCAGTTCCGGGCGCTTGATCAGGTCCAGCACGTTGGTTTCGCGGCTGACCGCCACGCCCAGCGCAGTTTCCACTTCGCGGCCCAGCGCGTTGGCCGGGGTTGCCCACAGCGCACGCAGGCGCGCCGACTCCCGTGCCACCGCCTCCTGCTTGGCCTGGAATGCGGCCCAGCGGCGTTCGCCGACCACGCCCAGTTCGCGGCCGATCCCGGTCAGGCGCACGTCGGCGTTGTCTTCGCGCAGCTGCAGCCGGTACTCGGCGCGGCTGGTGAACATGCGGTACGGCTCGGTGGTGCCGTGGGTGATCAGGTCATCGACCAGCACGCCCAGGTAGGCTTCGTCGCGGCGCGGGCACCAGCCCGCCTCGTCGCGCACGTGGCGCGCGGCGTTGAGCCCGGCGAGCAGGCCCTGCGCGGCGGCCTCTTCATAGCCGGTGGTGCCGTTGATCTGGCCGGCGAAGAACAGGCCGGACACCGCCTTGGTTTCCAGCGTGTTGTTCAAGCCGCGCGGGTCGAAGAAATCGTATTCGATCGCATAGCCGGGGCGGGTGATGTGCGCGTTCTCGAACCCACGGATGCTGCGTACCAGCGCCAGCTGCACGTCGAACGGCAACGAGGTGGAAATGCCGTTGGGGTAGATCTCCACCACGTCCAGCCCTTCGGGCTCGACGAAGATCTGGTGGCTGGCCTTTTCGGCGAAGCGCACGACCTTGTCTTCGATGGACGGGCAGTAACGCGGGCCGATGCCTTCGATCTGGCCGCTGTAGAGCGGCGAGCGGTGCAGCGCGCTGCGGATGATCTCGTGGGTGTGTTCGCTGGTGTGGGTGATCCAGCAGCTCACCTGCGGCGGGTGCTCGTCCACGCTGCCCAGGAAGGACATCACCGGGCGCGGGTCGTCGCCGGGCTGTTCCTCCATCACGCTGTAATCCAGCGAGCGGCCATCGATGCGTGGCGGGGTGCCGGTCTTGAGCCGGTCGATCGCGAACGGGCGTTCGCGCAGGCGCGCGGCCAGCGTGGTCGCCGGCGGGTCGCCCATGCGGCCGGCGGCGTACTGGGTCTGGCCGACATGGATCTTGCCGGCCAGGAAGGTGCCGGCGGTCAGCACCACGGCGGGCGCATTGAACTGCAGCCCGGTCTGGGTGATGACCCCGCGCACGGCATCGCCTTCGATCACCAGGTCGTCCACCGCCGCCTGGAACACGGTCAGGTTCGGCTGCGCCTCGACCATGCCGCGGATGGCCATGCGGTACAGGTTGCGGTCGGCCTGGCAGCGGGTGGCGCGCACAGCCGGGCCCTTGGAGGCGTTGAGTGTGCGCCACTGGATGCCGGCGCGGTCGGCGGCATGCGCCATGGCGCCGCCCAGCGCATCGATCTCCTTGACCAGATGGCCCTTGCCGATCCCGCCGATGGCCGGGTTGCAACTCATCGCGCCGATGGTTTCCACGTTGTGGGTCAGCAGCAGGGTACGCACGCCGCTGCGGGCAGCGGCCAGCGCGCCTTCGGTGCCGGCATGGCCGCCGCCGATCACGATGACGTCGTAGCCGTAGAAAGAATCGGTCATGGGGTGCTCTGGGCGGGGCCGTAGCGGCCCGGATCAGCCCTGGGACAGGGCGCGGTGGACAATTTTAGCGCCGATCACGCCGCCTCCGTGAACGGCGGCCTGCAAAAAAAACGGCAGCCAACCCTCAAGTTGGCACGTTTTCTGCAGATAACCCAATAGCACCCAGGATGGCAGGCGCCGTCAGGCGCTACGGATCGGAATTGGAACAGGGGCTGGTCCATGCGCATCCCGGGGAAGCAGAGGGGCCGGCAGTCGGGGGACTGCCGGCCCTGTTTTTTTGCCTGTCCGTGCCCGTAAAACAAAAGGCCCCGCCATTGGCGGGGCCTTCTGCTTGTAGGTGCCGACATCCGACAGGGCCGGAACAGGGGGGATCCAGATGTTCCTGTCGGATATCGACGTAGAGCTCAATGTGACGCCCGTTGTCGTTTTTGTCACTTTTCGACCGAGGCCGTCACTACGCGTCTAGATTGAACTGCCAGGCAGGTGAAAATCAAGCACCTTTTCGCAGCAGATTGTGCGCTGGTTCTACTTCTCCATCTGCCGCCAGGGCGAACCGGTGCGACGCGGCTGGGACGGGCGCGATTGCGGGTTCGGTCGGGACTGCGGGGTGCTCACCGGCCGCTGCTGCTGGATCTGCTGGGGCGGGCGGTCCGGTCGCTGCGGACGGCCCACCGAATCCATGTTCCGCCACGGCGACCCCCCGTTGTAGGGCGGGCGCGGGCGGTCCGGCGGACGCACCTGGCCACCGTCGCCGGGGCGCGGAGGCGGGCGGTGGTTGTGCGGCGGCCGATAGTTCGGATACGGCCGGTAGATCGGCCGGTAGATCGGATAGCTGGAATAGCCGCCGTAGCCGCCATAACCGTAATAGCCGCCGCCACCGTAGTAGCCGCTGCCATAGCCGTAGGGGTAGCCCGCCGGATAGCGGTACTCCACCGATGGCGAACCATGGTAATAGCCGCTACCGCCGCCACCGCCCACATAGTCGTAGGTAGCGCAACCGGACAGGGCCAACAACAGGCCGCCGGCCAACATCAGGCGCATCTTCATGATCAGGTCCCCCCAAACGTATGGCTCCAGCTTCATGCCGGCGCATTGAATCGGCCCTTAACTCCGGCCGTGCCGGATGAACCGTTGCCATCGTGACAGGTTCGTTGCCGGCGGTACGAAACGGGGGCTTACGTTAATCTTGTGTCATGACCGATTCATCCTTGCCCAGCGCCGATGACCTGTTCGCCGCCGCCGCGCGGATCGCCCCGCATGCCAGCGTCACCCCGGTCCTGCAGTCACAGGTCCTGGACGCCCTGAGCGGCGCGCAGCTGGCCTTCAAGGCCGAGCACCTGCAGCGCGGCGGCGCCTTCAAGTTCCGAGGCGCCTGCAATGCGGTGTGGTCCCTGCCGGAGGCAGTCGCCGCCCGCGGCGTGGTCACCCATTCGTCGGGCAACCATGGCGCCGCGCTGGCGCTGGCCGCGCGCACCCGGGGCATCGCCTGCCACGTGGTGGTGCCCGAGGGCGCGGTCGCCGCGAAACTGGCCAACATCCAGCGCCATGGCGCCACCCTGTGGCGCTGCGCGCCGAGCATCGCCGCCCGCGAAGCGATGTGCGCCGAGGTCGAAGCGTCCACCGGTGCCACGCTGGTACACCCCTATGCCGATGCACGGGTGATTGCCGGGCAGGGCACGGCCGCGCTGGAGTTGATCGGCAGCCACGGCCCATTCGACACCCTGGTGGTGCCGGTGGGCGGTGGCGGCCTGGCCGCCGGTACCCGCCTGGCCCTGCAGGTCGCCGCGCCCGGTGCGCGGCTGGTGCTGGCCGAGCCGCAGGGCGCGGCCGATACCGCGCGTTCGCTGGAGGCCGGCCAACTGCGCGTCGATTTCATTCCCGACACGCTCTGCGACGGCCTGCGCGGCACTCTGGGCGCGCCCAACTTCGCGCTGCTGCACGGCGCCGCGGAGGTGATCACGGTGGACGACAGCGCGACCGTGGCGGCCATGCGCCTGCTCTGGCAGGTGCTCAAGCAGGTCGTGGAGCCTTCCTCGGCGATCGCGCTGGCCGCGATCCTGGCCCGACCGGCGCGGTTTGCCGGGCAGCGGGTCGGGGTGGTGCTGTCCGGCGGCAATGTGGATCTGGATGCACTGCCGTGGGCCGCGGCATGACCGGCCGCCACCGGGTCGGTCTGGTCGGCTGGCTGTGGCGGCTGTGCCTGCTGCTGCTGGCCTGGCTGCTGTGCGTGACCGCCTGGATTGTCTGGGTGGGTGAGCGCGACCAGGCGGCCAAGGCCGACGCGATCATCGTGCTGGGCGCGGCGGCCTACGATGCCAAACCGTCGCCGGTGTTCGAAGAGCGCATCCGGCACGGGCTGGACCTGTATCACCAGGGCTATGCGCCGTTGCTGATCTTCACCGGCGGCTACGGCGGCACCGGGGCGCGTTTCTCCGAATCGCAGGTGGCGCGTCGTTACGCCATCAAGCAGGGCGTGCCGGAAGGGGCAATCCTGATCGAGACCGCCTCGCGGACCACCCGCCAGAACCTGGAGCAGGCCCGGCGCCTGATGGACCAGCGCAAGCTGCACCGGGTGATCATCGTCAGCGACCCGTTGCACATGGCGCGCGCGCTGCGCCTGGCGCGCGAACTGGGCATCGACGCACTGGCCTCCTCAACGCCCAGCACCCGCTTCCGCAGCTTCCATACCAGCTGGAAGTTCCTGGCGCAGGAGATCTACTTCTTCCACCGTGACATGTTCCCTTCGTCGAACGGTACCTGACCGCGCCGGACACGCACGGCGTGTCCGGCGCGTACTCCGTCAGGTCGTCCTGCGCCGGATGGGAATGGCCGACACCGGCACCGTGGCCACGTCGTGGCCGTGTTCGCGGATCGGCGCACCGGCTTCCGGCGCCCATGCGTGCGCGTAGATCACTTCCCAGCTGCTCGGCAGCGTGCCGTCCTCGCGGCGCAGCGGCTCATACGCCGCGCGCGCGGCGGCAAAGCGCCCACGACCGGTCAGGGTGTGCCGGCGGTCCTGGCGCGCGTTGGTGGCGCCGATCGCGCGCAGCTCGCGCATCAGCGCATCCATGTCGCGGTAGGTCAGGGTGAACAGGTCGCGGTCCAGGACCGGATCGCGGAAGCCGGACATCATCAAGGCATCGCCGAACTGCGCGATCGGCGGGAACCGGCTCACGTGCGGAGTATCGTCGGCGCTGGCAAATGCGTCGCGCAGTTCGATCAGCGTTTCCGGGCCGAAGGTGGAACATACCAGCAGCCCGCCGGGTTTCAGTGCGCGACGGAACCCGGCGAACACCGCCGGCAGGTCTTCCACCCACTGCAGGCACAGGTTGCTGTAGATCACGTCCACGCTCTGGTCCAGCAGCGGCAATGCCCGCGCGTCGCCGCACACCCGGGCGAACGGCTTCCACCAGCCGGCCTGCTTTTTCGACTCGCGCAGCATCGGCTCGGCCATGTCCAGCGCGATCACCTGCGCCTTCGGCCAGCGCTTTTTCATCGCCGCGCTGGCATGTCCGGTGCCGCTGCCCACGTCCAGCACCACCTCCGGCTGGCGGCTCTCCATATAGTCCAGCGACTCGAGCAGACGCTTTTCCACTTCGCGCTGCAGGGCAGCGGCGGCGTCGTAACTGCTGGCGGCACGCGAGAACGCGCGGCGGACATGCTGGGGATCGAACGAGGTGGTCATGCAAGGCTCACTGCGGAATTCGGACAACATGCCGGGAAACCCCGGCCAGGCACCGGGTCATGGCCCCGGACGGTAGCGCACTCAAAACGTGCCGGGGTATGCCCCGCCATCGATCAACAGGTTCTGCCCGGTGATGTAACCGGCCTGCGCGCTGCACAGGAAGGCGCACGCCGCACCGAATTCGTCGGCATTGCCGAACCGGCCGGCCGGGATATGGGTGCGCTTGCGTTCGGCGACCTGCCCGGCATCCACCCCCTGCTGCTGGGCCATGTAGGCGAAGTTCCCGCGCAGCCGGTCGGTGTCGAACTGGCCGGGCAACAGGTTGTTGAGGGTGACGTTGTGGGCCACGGTGCGCCGCGCCACGCCGGCCACGAAGCCGGTCAGGCCCGAGCGGGCACCATTGGACAGGGCGAGGATGTCGATCGGTGCCTTCACCGAAGACGAGGTGATGTTCACCACGCGACCAAAACCCCGCTCGATCATTCCATCGACAGTCGCGCGGATCAGCGCGATCGGCGCCAGCATGTTCGCGTCCAGCGCGGCGATCCAGTCCTCGCGCTCGAACTGGCGGAAGTCGCCGGTCGGCGGGCCGCCGGCATTGGTGACCAGGATGTCCACCTGCGGGCACGCGGCCAATGCAGCCGCACGGCCGGCGTCGCTGGTGACGTCGGCCACCACCGTAATCACCTTGCCGGCGCCGGGCAGCGCCCGCAGTTCCTGTCCGGCCTGGACCAGCGCCTGCTCGCCGCGGGCGGCAATCACCACATTCACGCCTTCGCGCGCGAGTGCGCGTGCGCACCCCAGCCCCAGTCCTTTGCTGGCGGCGCAGACAAGGGCCCAGCGGCCGGCGATTCCAAGGTCCATGCATCAGCTCCGTAGGGATGGGCAGGCGTACATGATCGGCGATGCGCGCGCGGCTGGGTCAGGCAAGCGAGGCAACGAAGTGTTGCAGCTCGGCTGCGACCTCGTCGGTGTGGCCCAGGAAGGGCGCATGCCCGCCCTGGGCGACCACATGCAGGGTGGAACGCGGTGCCAGCGCGGCAGCGGCCTGCATCGCCTGCGGCGAGACCAAGCGATCGCGCTGCCCGGCCAGCCAGAGGCTGGGGACGGGCAGGCTGGGCAGGGCCCCACGCAGGTCGGTGTTCTCAAGCAGTCGCAGGCCCTCCTGCAGGGCCCGGGGGGCAGGTTCACCCCGTTCCACCAGCATCGCGCGCAGGGTGCGCAGCTCCTGCCGGGCATGTTCCGACCCCATCGCATCCAGGGCCAGGAAGCGCTCGAGTGTGCCGCGGTAATCCTGGGCCAGGTCCTGGCCGAACTGCGCGAAGACGGACGGTTCCACCGCGTGCGGCCAGTCCTCACCCCGTACGAAACGCGGCGTGGCGGCGATCATCGCAAGCCCGCGCACGCGCGGCAGCGTGGCCGCCGCGTGCAGTGCGAACAGACCGCCCAGCGACCAGCCACACCACACGGCCGGCGGGGTAGCGGCGGCGATGGCACTCACTACGAACGGCAGGCGCAGCGGAGTGGCGTCCTCGCGGCTGTGGCCGTGCCCCGGCAGATCCACCAGGTGCAGTTCGAACTGTGCGGACAGGCGCTCGACCAGTGGCGCGAACACGCCGCCGTGCAGGGCCCAGCCGTGGATCAGCACCAGCGCCGGGCCGCTGCCGACCACGTCGATATGCAGGCTCACCAGCGACCGCCGTGCATCACGCGCTCAGCGCATCCAGCGACTGCTGGCGCAGCACCTGGTCGCGCGCGTGGGCGATCGCATCGGTCAGCGCGCGCACCTCCGGGACCGTGTGCAGCGCCGACAGGGTCACGCGCAGGCGCGCCTTGCCTTCCGGTACGGTCGGCGGACGGATCGCGGTGACCAGAAAACCAGCCGCTTCCAGTGCTGCCGACAGCCCCATGACCGTCGATTCGGCACCGCACAGCAGCGGCTGGATCGGCGTATCCGACGGCATCAGTTCCAGCCCATGCTGGCGTGCGCCGGCGCGGAACACGCCGACCAGTTCGGCCAGCTTTTCGCGGCGCCAGTCATCGCGGCGCGCCAGCTTGACGGCCGCCAGGGCGGCGGCTGCCTGCGCCGGCGGCACTGCCGTGGTGTAGATGTAGGGACGTGCGGTTTCGGCCAGGTGCTGGATCAGCGCGTCATCGCCGACCACTACCGCGCCGTGCCCACCCAGGGCCTTGCCCAGCGTGACCAGCTGCAGCGGGACATCGGCCACGCCCAGCCCGGCGTCGGCCACGCAGCCGCGACCATGCTCGCCGACCACGCCGACGCCATGCGCATCGTCCACATACAGCAGCGCTTCCTGCATGCGCGCCACCAGCGACAGCGAACGCAGCGGGGCGATGTCGCCGTCCATGCTGAACACACCGTCGGTGGCCAGCATCGCCGCGCCATCCGGGGCATGCTTGAGCTGGCGCAGCGCGCCCTCGGTATCCAGGTGCGGGTAGCGGCGCAGGCGGCAGCCGGCCAGGCGGGTGGCGTCGAGCAGGCTGGCGTGGTTGAGCCGGTCCTGCACGCACACATCGTCTTCTTCGCTGAGCAGCGCCTGCTGCACCGCCAGGTTGGCGGCAAACCCGCTGCCGAACAGCAGCGCACGCGGGTAGCCCAGCCAGTCGGCCACTTCCTGTTCCAGCGCTTCATGCAGCGCATGGTGGCCGCAGACCAGGTGCGATGCCGTGGCGCCGGCGCCTTCGCGCGCGGCAGCGTCCTGCAGCGCACTCACCACGCCGAACTGCTGGGACAGGCCCAGGTAGTCGTTGCTGCAGAAGCCAGTGAGCCACTGGCCATTGAGTTCCAGACGCACGCCATCCCGGCGGGTCACGGTGCGGCGCACGCGGATGCGACCCTGCGCGTCGCAAAGCTTGCGCTGGGACTGAATGCGGTCGTGCAGGTCAGGACGGGCCATGGTCGTCAATGTCCTAGGCGGGCAGGGGAGCTAGCGTACCCGGTTGCCGGGTCGTGCGCTGCACCGCTTGGGGGAGGGCTCAGGCCGCCTGTCCGCAGCCGCCGCCGCAGGTGATGTCCGCATGCACCGTGCCGGGGTGGTCGTGTCCGGCGGCGTCGACCTGCACCGCCATCGGGCGCAGACCCAGCCGGTTGAACAGGGCCTGGTCGCGCTCGGTGCCGGGGTTGCCGGTGGTGAGCAGCTTCTCGCCGTAGAAGATCGAGTTTGCCCCGGCCAGGAAGCACAGCGCCTGCAGCTCATCGCTCATCGCCTCGCGCCCGGCCGACAGCCGCACCATGGATCCGCGCATCACGATGCGCGCCACCGCGATCATCCGCACGAATTCGAACGGGTCCAGCTCGGCACTGCCGTGCAGTGGGGTGCCGGCCACCTGGACCAGGCGGTTGATCGGAACCGAATCCGGGTGCGCCGGCAGATTGGCCAGCGCCCGCAGCAGCCCGGCGCGGTGCGCGCGGGTTTCGCCCATGCCGACGATGCCGCCGCAGCAGGTCTTCAGGCCGGCGTCGCGTACGTGCGCGAGCGTGTCCAACCGGTCCTGGTACTGCCGGGTGTGGATGATGGCGTCGTAATACTCCGGCGCGGTGTCCAGGTTGTGGTTGTAGTAGTCCAGCCCGGCCTCACGCAGCGCCACCGCCTGCGCGCCATCGAGCATGCCCAGCGTGGCGCAGGTTTCCAGGCCTAGCGCCTTCACCTCGCGGATCATCGCCGCCACCTTCGGGATATCCCGGTCCTTGGGCGAACGCCACGCCGCGCCCATGCAGAACCGGGAGGCACCGGCCGCTTTGGCCTGGCGGGCCTTGGCGACTACCTCGTCGGTGGCCATCAGCTTCTGCGCGCTGACCCCGGTGTCGTAGCGCTGCGCCTGCGGGCAGTAGGCACAATCTTCCGGACAGCCCCCGGTCTTGACCGACAGCAGGGTGGACACCTGGACCTCGGTCGGGTCGAAGTGCGCCCGGTGAACATCCGCCGCGCGGTACAGCAGCTCGGGGAACGGCAGCTCGAACAGCGCCAGCAGTTCCTCGGTGTGCCAGTCGTGGCGGATGACAGAAGCCATGGGGAGTGTCCTGACGGAGTGGAGATCGAAGGGGCGGCAGTCTGGTGAATAGTCCGTCGCAATGTCAACTTGAATGGTCACAACAAAGTTTACAGGTGCTCGATGGCCATCTCCTGCATCCCAGTTCAATGATAGATAAAAGCAACATAAGTTCATTCAACGTCGCCTTAATACATCACCATCCACGTGTCAGTGGCTATTCGTATTGATATGTGAGATAAAAACATCATATGAAGCTACGGTGATGGATATATCTGACATGGCAAAGCGCGTTCCTCCTGTCAGACCCCAGCATGCCAAGCGCATTGAGGCCTTGGGGCAGCGACTGCGCACCGCGCGAGTCGCGCGCGGCATGACCCAGGCCAATCTGGCCGAACGCGTAGGCGTGGACCGCACCACGATCGGAAAGCTGGAAGCCGGGGATGCGAGCACCAGCCTTTCCACCGTCCTGCGGGTGCTGTCCACGCTCGGGCTTGATCAGGATATCGACAGGATCGCGGCCGAGGATGTGGTGGGGGCGCAGCTTGCCGCCAGCAGTCTGCGGCGCCCCTCGCCCCGGCGACGAAAGCCCCGTCCGGCGGCCAGCGAGGTCGAGCCTTACTCGCCCAATGAAGGGCGTGCGTCCGTTGCGGATGCGGTGGCCGAGTCCGAACCTGATCGCTACGCGCTGCGTGCGGGCGATCGGCCGCCACCGATCAGCGTTCCGCCCGGTCCGGCGAGCAGACCACGCGGGGGCAAGTAGCCATGGCGACGGCTGGACAGATCGACCGGGAAGTCTGGCTGGACGCGCCGGCACTGTGTCGCCCTGTGCAGGTGGGCTGGCTCAGCAGAAGACCAAGCAGAACAGGCGACATCATTGCCTTTGCTTACACCACCCTCTGGTTGGACGGCGCGATGGGGATTGCCCCATTTGCGATTGATGGAAACCTGCCTCTCATCGAGGGCTGGCAGTACGCCCGCAAGGGCGCCGGAGAGGTGTCCCCCGCCTTCGAGGACAGCTCTCCCGATCGGTGGGGACGTCTGTTGATGGACCGCCGCGAGGCCGCGCGTGCGCGCCGGGATGGCGAAAAGCCCAGGGGCCTGCGGGCCTGGGATTATCTGATGGGAGTGGATGACGACTCGCGCATGGGCGCGCTGCGCCTGCGCGATCCGGATACCGGTGCCTGGCTTGCGTCCGGCCAGCCCGCGACGCCTCCCATCACCGACCTGCGCCGGCTGGAAAACATCGCCGAACGAGTGGAATCGGGCGCACCGCTGACCACTGATGAGGACAACCGCTGGCTGATGCAGCTGGTGGCACCGGGGGCTTCCCTCGGCGGAGCACGGCCGAAGGCTGGGTACCGCGACGCCGATGGCTCGCTGTGGCTGGCGAAGTTTCCCGGCCGCGACGACGGCCATGACGTCGGGTTATGGGAATACATCACCTGCAAGCTTGCAGTGGCAGCCGGCATCGTCATGCCGCCCGCACGGCTGCTGGATCTTTCGCCCCGGGGCCACACCTTTGCGGTGAAGCGCTTTGACCGCAGTGCAGGTGAGCGTTCCTGCTTCGCCTCTGCGTACACGTTGCTCGACGCCGAGCACAGTGAGGACCACAGCTATCTGGATATCGCCCGTGTCATAGAAGAAGAGGGCGCCCAGGGCCAGATCGCAGCCGATCTGCAGCAGCTCTTCCGGAGGGTGGTATTCAACGTCCTGATCGGCAATCGCGACGACCACCTGCGCAATCATGGCTTCCTGCGGCACCGCACCGGCTGGGCGCTGTCCCCTGCCTATGACATCAACCCAAACACCACAAGCGATTCGCATGTGCTTGCGCTGGATGCGGCCGACCCGACACCGGATACGGAACACGTCATGGGCAGTGCAGCCCACTATCAGCTTTCACCGGAACGCGCCGCGGCCATTGAAGCCGAGGTGCGGCACGTAGTGGGAAAGTGGCCGGCCGTTGCCCGCGCTCACGGTGCGAAGCGCGCGGAGATCGAGCGGATGGACGCCGTAATCGACCCTCAGCGCTGAACACCGCGTGCCCGGAAGCAGGTGACGCTTCGGCGAGGGATGCGCCGATACAACCGGGCGAGCAACCGCCCGATGCTGTCCAGCCAAGGTCCGGTCCGCTGCGAAGCATGCTTCCCAACCTACGTGATGCCCTGTCGTGGCTCGCGCTGCAGGCATTGCCGCTGCGCTGCCTGGTGTGTGCCGACCCCGGCAGGGAGGGGCTCGACCTGTGTGTTGCCTGCCACGCCGCGCTGCCGTGGAACGACCATGCCTGCCCGCTGTGCGCCCTGCCGCTGCCGCCGGACGAGCCGATGGGCCCGTGTGGGGCCTGTCTGCGCGATCCGCCACGGCAGGTGGGCGCGGCGGCCACCTTCCTGTATGCGCCGCCCATCGACCAGCTGCTGCTCCGCTTCAAGTTCCACCAGGACCTGGCGGCCGGGCGCCTGCTGTCCCGGCTGATGCTGCAGTCGGTACCGGTCTTCGCCGAGGTCCCGCTGCTGCCGATGCCCCTGCACCGGCAGCGGCTTCGCGAGCGCGGTTATGACCAGGCCCGGGAGCTGGCGCGGCCGCTGGCGGGGGCGCTGGGGTTGCCGCTGTGGTCCGGGTTGTGCCGCAGCCGGGCCACCGCCGCCCAGTCCCGCCTGGACGCCGACGCGCGGCGCCAGAACCTGCGGGGAGCGTTCGCGGTGCAAGCCACGCCGCCGCCGCGACTGACACTGGTCGACGACGTGATGACCACCGGGGCCACACTGGATGCCGCCGTACGGGCGCTGCGCCGCTCCGGCCTGCAGGAGGCAACGCTGTGGGTCTGCGCGCGGGCGCCCTGACCTCTTTCACGGGCTGTATGCAGCTCAGGCCTAGGATCGCGCTTGACCCGCCCTACAGGAACGCCGTCATGCGCCAGTCTTCCGATGTACGCAGCACCTCGCTGTTGTCGCTGGTGGGCCGCAGCTGGTGGGTGGTGCTGCTTTACGGCCTGCTGGCGGTGGGCTTTGGCCTGATTGCCGTCACCCGCCCACTGTCGGCCGCGGCCGGGTTGGCCTGGGCCATTGGCATCATGGCGCTGGTGGAGGGACTGATCAGCCTGTTCGCGGTGTTCAGCGGCACCAGTGGCACGCCCCGCGGCTGGGCGCTGGTCTATGCGCTGGCCTCGATCGGGTTCGGTGTGCTGGCGGTGATCAACCCGCTGGTGACGGCCAAAGTGCTGGTGCTGATCCTCTCGATCTGGCTGATCATGGCCGGCGTCTACCGCATCGTGTTCGCCATCCGCGTGCGCAGGCAGATCGAAGGCGAATGGCTGCTGATCGTCAGCGGTCTGCTGGCCATCGTGCTGGGCGCCATGATGTTCGCCAACCCGGTGGGCGGGGTGGCGGTGACCACGCTGTGGATCGGCATCGGCAGCCTGATCTACGGTGTGCTGCAGATCGTGGTGGCGTTCCGGCTGCGCAGGTTGCGTTGAAGGCAGCGCGCCGCGCACGCGGTGTCAGCGGCGCTGGAACCGGGCCTCGATCTCCTCCAGCGTCTTGCCCTTGGTCTCCGGCAGCCAGAATGCGGCGATCAGGAAGTACAGCAGCGTGCAGCCAGCCCAGAAGAAGAACATGCTGGCATACCCGTGGTGACCCACGGTGGGCAGGAAGATCGCGGCGATCACCGTGGACACGAACTGGTTGATCAGCAGCGCGATGCTCATGCCGTTGGAGCGGATCCGGGTCGGCATCAGCTCGGACAGCGCCAGCCACACGCATACGCCGGGACCCACGGCGAAGAAGGCCACGAACAGCAGGATGCAGCCGGCGACCATCCAGCCGTGGGTGGGCGAGGGCACCGGGCCGACCATCGCGCGTTCGATCACCAGCGGCGCGCGCGCGGCAAGGGCCGGATCGGGGAACGGGTTGAGGTGCACGCGGCGGAAGAAGCTACCGATCACGCTGTCGGCCGAGACCGCATCGTCGCGGCGGATCTGCAGCGTGCCGTCGATCGGGTTGTCGCTGCGCAGCGAGCGGACGTTGCTGAAGCCGCCGTAGGAATAGGACACGGTGAGCTGCAGGGGCTGCTCGCCGGCGCTGGCGTCCAGGCGCTGCCACTGGGTGGCATCCATCGGCAGCGACAACGAATCGCCGATGAGCTGCTGCTGCAGCGTGGCGTGCACATCGCTGCGACCGTGTTCGCTGCGCACGAACAACAGCGCTGCGCCGAGCAGCGCCAGGGTGATGCCCCCGGTGCCGAGCATCAGCAGGAACTTGCGACCCTTGCGGTCCACCAGCACCAGCGCAACCACGGTCATCACTGCATTGAGCAGCTTGATCGACACGTCCGCCCAGTTGGCGACCGCGCCGGGAAGGCCGGCCTGGTGCAGGATGTTCACCGCGTAGGCCAGCACCGAGTTGATGCCGGTGGCCTGGGTGAAGGCCAGTACCAGGCAGGCCAGCACGAAGGGCCACACATAGCGCCGGCTGAGCAGCGGGTCGCGTCTGGCCGTGGTGCCGTCGCGGGCCGGTGCGTCGGGTGCCTGCATCTGCGCCAGTGTGGCGTCGACCGCATCCGGGGCAACCGTGCGCTGCAGCGCACTGCGTGCCTTGGCGATGCGACCGCGACGCACCAGCCAGCGCGGCGATTCGCTGATCAGCAGTACGCCCCCGGTGAACACCAGACCCGGCAACAGGCAGCTCCAGAAAATGGTGCGCCAGGCGTGATCCTTCACCGTGAACAGCAGGCGCTGCTGCTCCTCGCCAGGCAGATGCGCCACCGCGGCCGCCGCCGCATCCACGCTATGCGCGTGGTACAGCCCGATCACCGCTGCCAGCACCAGGCCGATGGTAAGCAGCAGCTGGAACATCGCCGCGCCACGCCCGCGACGCTCGGGGCTGAGCACTTCGGCCAGGTACAGCGGCACCACGACACCGATCAGTCCGCCGCTGATGCCCTGCAGCAGCCGTCCCATCAACAGCGGTCCGTAGCCTTCGGACAAGGCCATGACCGGGATGCTGGCGGTGAACAGCAGGCCGGCCAACACCATGGCACCGCGCCGTCCGATCAGATCGGCAATGGCCCCGGCAAACAGCGAAGACAGCACGCTGCCCAGCAACACCGCAGCGACCACGAAGCCCAGTTGCTGGGTGGTCAGGTGCCAACTGACGGTGGCGGTGGCCTCCAGGTAAGGCAGGGCGCCGGCGATGATGCCGATGTCGATGCCGTAGAGCAGGCCGCCCATGCCGCCGATGAACAACAGATAGCGCACCGGCCAGCGCGGGGCGCTGGCGGAAGGGGGCACGGGCATGGCGGCGGAAACGTCGTTCATGGTGCGGTCCTGTCTACGTTGGAGCGCGCCGCTCGCGGCGCGGATTCAGTCAGTCGAGCGCGATGGTTTCGCCTTCCACCACCACCTGCAGCACCTGCAGGTCGCGGTCGAGCACCACCAGGTCGGCCCACGCGCCCGGTTGCAGGCGGCCGCGGTCATCCAGGCCCAGATAGTCGGCAGGGAAGCGTGAAACGCGGTCGGACGCGTCATCCAGCGCCAGTCCCAGCGCAACCAGGTTGCGCAGCGCCTGGTCCATGGTCAGCGCGCTCCCGGCCAGCGAACCGCTGGCCAGGCGCACACAGCCCAGGCACTTGTGCACGCGCTGCACGCCCAGCGCGTACTCGCCGTCGGGCATGCCGGTGGCGGCGGTGGCATCGGTCACGCAGTACAGGCGTGGAATGGCGCGCAGCGCGGTGCGGATCGCACCCGGGTGCACGTGCTGCAGGTCGGGAATGAGTTCGGCGTATTCGGCATGCGCCAGCGCCGCCGTCGCGATGCCGGGATGGTAGTGGTCCACGCCGGTCATGCCGTTGAACAGGTGGGTGAAACCGGCGGCGCCAGCGGCCAGCGCGGCGACCCCCTCTTCATAACTGCCGGCACTGTGGCCCAGCTGCACGCGGATGCCAAGCGCGCTCAGGGCGGGGATCAGCGCCAGATGCTGACCGATCTCCGGCGCCAGGGTCAGTACCTTGATCGGTGCGATGGCGTGCAGTCGGCGCACATCGTCCAGGGTGGCTTCCACCACCAGCGGTGGCTGCGCGCCCAATCGCTCGGCGCTGATGAAGGGCCCTTCCAGATGCACGCCGAGCACCCGGGCCATGCCCGGCCCACGCTGTGCGATGGCGCCCGACAGGCCCTGCAACGCCTGCGCGATATCGTCCTCGTGCGCGGTCATGGTGGTACCCAGCAGCGCGGTGGTGCCGTGCCGGGCATGGGCGCGTGCCACCGTCTGCGCGGTATCGCCGCCCTGCATGATGTCCACCCCGGCCCCGCCATGCACGTGCAGGTCGATGAAGCCGGGAAGGATCAGCGGAACCGCGTCGTCCTCACGCGGATCGGCGTGGTCGCGGCGGATCGAGACGATGCGCTGGTCGTACTGGATATCGCCACGCACCCACCCCGACAGGGTCAGTACGCGGCCGTGCAGAAGGGCGTGGCTCAAGGCGGCGACTCGGCAATGATCACTTCGATGCCCAGCTTCTGCAGCCCGTCCAGGTACTCGGCGTCGATGCTGGCGTCGGTGATGATGGTGTGGACCTGGTCCAGCCGGGCGATGCGGTGCAGGCTGACGTGGCCGAACTTGGAGGCGTCGGTGAGCACCACGACGCGGCGTGCGCGCTCGACCATGCGGTGATTGAGACGGGCTTCGGCCTCGTGATGGGTGGTCAGCCCGAACTGCAGGTCCAGGCCATCCACGCCCAGGAACAGGGTGTCGAAGCTGTACGTGTTGAGGCTGGCTTCGGCCTGGCTGCCCTGCAGCGACAGCGACTGCTTGCGCAGCAGGCCGCCGGTGAGCAGCAGCTCCACGCCGGGTGCATTGGCCAGTTCCCAGGCGATGTTCAGCCCATTGGTCATCACCGTCACGTCGCGGTGCTCGCGCAGGTGGCGGGCCAGGGTCATGGTGGTGGAGCCGGAATCGATGATGATGTTGTCGCCGGCCCGTACCAGCCGCGCGGCGTGTGCGCCGATGCTGTCCTTCAGCGGCAGGTTCAGCGTGTCCTTCTCATGGATGTCCTGCTCCAGCGGCGGCTTGCGCACCAGGGTCGCGCCGCCGTGCGTACGCGTGGCCAGGCCTTGCGACTCGATATGGGTCAGGTCGGCGCGGATGGTCACCGCCGACACGCCGAAGCGTTCCACCAGCTCGCTGACCTGCACGTTGCCGTGCTCGACCAGCAGCTGCAGGATCTGTTGGCGACGCTGCCGTGTATTGCGCATGGAGGCGATTCCGTTCGGAAGGAAAGCCAAAGCTTACCGTTCCGAAACCCCGACGGCAGAAAAACTTTCGTTCTCCGCGCCAGCGCGGTTGCGAGCGCAAGCGCGCGCGTACTCGGCCAGACGCAGGCCGACCTTGTGCCGGATCAGGGCCAGGGGCTCGGCCGCCAGTTCGCCGGCCTGCACCGCACGCAGCTGCTCGGGCAGGAACTGGCTGAGCAGCATCAGCGGCGGCACGTGCCGGGTGAGATTGTCCACCAGCGTCGCCAATGCCACCTGCACCGGCGGCTCGCCCCAGTAGTAGCGGCTGCGGTCGCTCAGTGAATAGGCGCGCAACAGGCGCTGCGTGTGTGCATCGCCGTGGTAGTAGCTGGCCCAGTTCTTCGGCTTGTCGAGCATGCAGCGATCGAGAACGTCGATGATCTGCGAACAGGACGACGCAGGCAGCAGCTCGCGTTCGATCATCGCCAAGGCGAACACCGCCTCCCGGAAGGCATGGGTTGCGGCCGGGCCGACCTTGAGGATGGCAAAGTGGTCGCGCACCAGGGCGTGCAGGCCGGCTTCGGTCTGGTAGTCGGTGGAGTGCGCCTCAAACACGATGCGTGGCTGGGTCTCCACGAACGCCGACAGCGCCTGCGCGGCCGCCGGGTCATAGTGGTGCACGCTGCTGTGGTCGAAGTCCACGCCCGGCTGCACCACCATGGCGATGACGCGTTCCCACGCCGGCAGCAGGTCCGGGGCCGAGAACGCGTCGCGGTGGATGGCCAGCGTGGTGGCGGCGGCGGTGGGTGTGGTGACCGCCAACCCTCCCTCCAGCGAAGCCTCGCCACCGGGCACGGGCACTTCCGTGCCGATCACGTACACCGGCGGCGGCAGGCCGTGCTCGGCGGCAGTACGTTCGGCGATGCGCGCCAGTTCGGCCGAACGTGCGGCCACGACCGCATCCGGCAACGGCGTCGGGTCGTCGGCGCAGGACATGCTGCAGTCCAGGTGGATCTTGTGGAACCCGGCGGCCACGTACGCCGCGATCAAGGTGCGCGCGTTGGCCATGGCGGTTTCGGCCGGTCCCTTCTGCCACGCATTGGGCCCGAGATGGTCGCCACCGAGGATCAGACGTTCTGCCGGAAAGTCGTGGCGCTGCGCCAGGTCCAGCACGTAATCCCGATACTGCGGCGGGGTCATGCCGGTGTAGCCACCGAACTGGTCGACCTGGTTGGAGGTGGCCTCGATCAGCAACGGCGTGTCGTACGCACGCGCGACCTCCATGGCCGCCAGCAGCACCTGTTCGTTGCTGCAGCACACGCTGTACAGGCCAACGGGCTGACCCTGGCGATGGGCGGCGATCAACGATTGAACGGCAGGCATGGCGACACTCCGGTGCAGCAGGATGAAAGAAGAAGAACCTCAGGCCACGCGATGGTGCTGGCGCGCCAGCAGCGCCGCGCCGCGTGCGCCGCCGGCGTCGCCGAAGGCCGGCGGCAGGATCGGCGGCACGCGCACGCCGTTGAACAGGTACGGTGCGATCGCAGCGGGCAGATCGCGATACAGCTGTTCCTGTTTGGAGAGGCCGCCGCCCAGCACGATCACGTGCGGGTCCAGCGCCAGGATCAGGCTGGCGAAGCTGTACCCCAGCAGGTCACGGTGGATCGCCAGGGCGTGCAGCGCGGTCGCATCGCCCGCGTGTGCCTGCTCCACCACCGAGGTGGCGTCGGAGGCATGCCCGCCCAGGCGGTCGTGGATCATCGCCAGGCCACTGCCGGAGACATAGCGCTCCAGACAGCCGCGCAGCCCGCAACCGCAGTCCAGCAGGGGCAGGTCGTGGCGCAGCTGCAGCGTGGCCGGCAGGCTCCAGTGACCCCACTCTCCGGCAATGCCGTTGTTGCCGGCCACCAGTTGCCCGTGCACGCAGTAGCCACCACCGGCCCCAGTGCCCAGGATCACCCCGAACATGCTCGGATAGCCGGCTGCAGCGCCGTCGTGCGCTTCGGACAGGGCGAAACACTGCAGGTCGTTGCCCAGCGCAAGCGGGCGCTGCAACCGGGCTTCCAGATCGTGGCCGACCATGCGCCCGCTGAGTGCGGGCACATTGGCGCTGAGCTGGCGGCCGCTGTCGCGGTCGCGCACCCCGGGAAGACCCACGCCTACCGCAGTGGCGCGTGTGCCCAATGCCGCATCGGCGTCGTCCACCAGCTGCCCGATGGCCTGCACGAACGCCGCGTAGTCGTGGCCAGGGGTGGCCACGCGCTGGCGGTGGTGCACGGTCAGCGTTGCGTCGCAGGCCACCAGTTCGATCTTGGTCCCGCCGATGTCGATGCCGTACCAGGTCTGCACGGGGCCGCAGCGCTCAGCCATGATCGTGGATCGTCACGCCCTGGACCACGCGGTTGACCGTGCCGTCCGGGAAGGGATTGTCGGGCGTCAGGCCCAGCGCGGCCGAACGTTGCAATGCGAAGCACTGCGCCATCACCAGCCACAGCGGCGCCAGCCATGCATCGGGCAGGGCGGGCACCTCGAGCAGGAAGTCGCCCTCTGCGCTGTCGGCGCCGGCCGGTCCGACCGACAGGACCTGCGCAGCAATGCCATCGCGGCGCAGCTCGTCCAGCAGGTCCTGCTCGTAGCGACGCGCCAGCGGCTGCGCGCTGCGCAACATCACCACCAGCGTGGTGGCATTGAGCGTGGATTTGGGGCCATGGCGGAAGCCCAGCGGCGTGTTGGCCAACGCCAGCACGCGCCCGGCGGTGAGTTCCAGCACCTTGAGCGCCGCTTCGCGCGCTGCAGCTTCCAGCGGGCCACTGCCCAGGTAGATGACGCGCTGGATGTCGGACTGGGCCAGCGCCGCCACCGGCGCATCCCATGCCTGCACCGCCTGTGTGCCGCGCTCGGCAAGGCTGTGCAGGCGCGCCAGGCGCTCGGGCCACGGCGCGGCGTCGAACACGCTCAGCGCGGCCAGCAGCATGCAGCTCAGGCTGCTGGTCATGGCGAACGCGCGGTCGCAGCTGGCCGGTGGCATCAGCAGGGACAGGGTGTCGCTGCGGCCGTGGCCGCGCTGCGCCAGCGCGCCGTCGGCGTTGCAGGTGATGTCCAGGAAACGTGCATGGTCCACCTGGGCACGCACCAGATTCACTGCTGCCACGCTTTCCGGACTGGAGCCACTGCGGCCGAACGACACCAGCAGGGTCGGGCGGTCGCGCTCCAGGTACAGCGCGGGATGGGTCAACAGGCTGGTGGTGTGGATGGCGCGCACGTCGGCCGGCCACTGCGCGTTGATCTGGTCGGCCACCATCTCGGCAATGAACCCCGAGCTGCCGGCGCCGGTGAAGATCACCCGCTGGGCCGGGTTGCGCAGCACGTCACCCAGAAAGGCATCGATGCGCCCCTGCATTGTTGCCAGCTGCCCGGCCAATGCGGCCCACAGGCGGGGTTGCTGGGCGATTTCCTCGGCGGTATGGGCACCGCCGAGGCGCTGCCAGCCGGGCAGATCAGGGAGCAGAGACGGAGGCATAAGCGTTTCCTGTTGGACGACCGAACGATCAGCGTTTTCTTTCGAAATGTCAATTATCGAAAGATAAAAATAAGATAGCCGCATCACACTTTCGCTGGCGTCGTCGTGATCAGCATCATTCTCGAGTCGCTATCTCCCAGCTCCTAAAAGGAAAATTCCTCCCATTCAGCCACCAGAAAGAAAGTGACGCCCTGCAACAACTTTCGCTTTTATGAAATTAATAAGATTTTATCTTTGCAATTCATTGACAATTTTCGAATTCCTGCCCCATAGTCGGCCGCACTGGTTTTGCATACCCGCCAGATGCGGGCTTTGGGGGCAAAGTGGCAACCCGTCGTCGTCGCGCTGCACTAGGCATCGCCGTCCTTCTCCTGCTGGCATCCACGCCCGTCGTGGCCGCGCCCGTGGGCGACCTGCAGCACCTGCAGGCGTTGCCTGCGGCCGATGGCACTGCCTGGACACTGACCACCAACACCGGCACTACGCTGCGCGTCGACCTGCTGCGTACGGATCTGCTGCGGGTACAGGCCGGGCGCAATGGCAGGTTGCTGCCCGCCGGCGACAAGGCCGCGCCGATCGTGCTGCCGCAACCGGTTGCCGCAGTGGCGTTCACGCTGGAAGAAGACGCCGATGAGGTGCGCATTCGCACCGATGCGCTGGTCCTGCATATCCAGCGCCAGCCGCTGCGGCTGGCGCTGGACCGTCGCGAGGAGGGCAAGGACGTAGCGCTGTGGCGCGAGCTGCAACCGCTGGATCTGGACAACACACAGAGCGTGCAGGTACTGAGCAGCCAACCCGACGAACAGTTCGTGGGCGGCGGCCAGCAGAACGGCCGCTTCGCCTTCAAGGGGCGCGAACTGGAGGTTTCCTACTCCGGTGGCTGGGAAGAAGGCGACCGTCCTAGCCCTGCGCCGATGCTGCTCAGCTCGCGCGGCTGGGGCATGCTGCGCAACACCTGGAGCGATGGCAGCTATGACCTGCGGCAGCCCGACCAGGCCACGCTGCTGCACCGCGAAGACCGCTTCGACGCCTATTACTTCGTCGGGCCCGCACTGCCGGCGCTGCTGGACCGCTACACCGCGCTGACCGGACGCGCCGCGCTGCTGCCGCGCTGGGCGTTCTCGTACGGCGACGCCGACTGCTACAACGATGGCGACAACATCAAGAAGCCGGGCAGCGTGCCCGAAGGCTGGAGCGACGGCCCCACCGGCACCACCCCCGACGTGGTGGACAGCGTTGCGCGGCAATATCGCGCGCACGACATGCCCGGCGGCTGGATTCTGCCCAACGACGGTTACGGCTGCGGCTACAAGGCGCTGCCGGAAACGGTGAAAGGGCTGGCCAAGTACGGCTTCAAGACCGGGCTGTGGACCGAAAACGGCGTGGACAAGATCGCCTGGGAAGTGGGGACCGCCGGCAGCCGCGTCCAGAAGCTCGACGTGGCCTGGACCGGCAAGGGCTACCAGTTCGCCATGGATGCCAATCAGTCGGCCTTCAACGGCATCCTGCACAACTCCGATTCGCGCCCCTTCCTGTGGACGGTCATGGGCTGGGCCGGCATCCAGCGCTACGCGGTGGCGTGGACGGGCGACCAGAGCAGCAGCTGGGATTACATCCGCTGGCACATTCCCACCCTGGTCGGCTCCGGGCTGTCGGGCATGGCATACGCCAGTGGCGATGTGGATGCGATCTTTGGCGGCAGCGCCGAAACCTTCACCCGCGACCTGCAGTGGAAGGCCTTCACGCCGGTGCTGATGGGCATGTCCGGCTGGTCGGGCAGTGCCCGCAAGCACCCGTGGTGGTTCGACGAACCCTACCGCAGCATCAATCGCGACTATCTCAAGCTGAAGATGCGCATGACGCCGTACATGTACGGCTTGGCGCACGAGGCAGCCACCACCGGCGCGCCGATCCTGCGTGCACTGATGTGGGATTACCCGCAGGACCCCAACGCCTGGAACGAAACGTACAAGTACCAGTTCCTGCTCGGCCGTGACCTGCTGGTGGCGCCGGTATACCGCAGCCAGGCGGCCAGCCGTGGCTGGCGCCGCGACATCCACCTGCCGCAGGGGCGCTGGATCGATTACTGGGATGGCCGTGTGCTGCAGGTGGGGGCCGCCGGTCGCCAGCTGGACCGTCCGGTCGAGCTCGCCACGATTCCGCTGTTCGTCCGGGCCGGCGCGATCGTGCCGATGTATCCGGCGATGCTCTACGACGGCGAGAAACCGTTGGATGAAGTCACCTTCGACCTGTACCCGCAGGGCCGCTCGCAGTACACCCTGTACGAAGACGACGGCAACACGCGCCGCTACGAGCAGGGGGAATCCAGCCAGCAGCAGATCACCGTGCAGGCGCCGGCACAGGGCAGCGGTGCGGTGCGGGTCACCCTCGACGGGGTGCGTGGGCAGTATCAGGGTCAACTGGCGCAGCGCCGCTACGCGCTGCGCGTGCTGAGCCGGCAGAAACCCGCGTCGGTCACGCTCGACGACCGCGCATTGCCGATGCTTGCCGATGCCGCTGCGTGGCAGGCCGCCCACGAAGGCTGGTACTTCGACGCCGGCGAACGCCGTGGCACCGTGCACGTGCGCACTTCATCCGTGGACATCCGCCAGCCGCTGGCCTTCCAGCTCGACATCGCACAGGCGCCGCCCGCGCCCGACGATGCGTTCCCCGCTGCACCGGTACTCGGCCGCGCGCTGCCAGCCGACAGCCTGCTGGTGGTCAACCGCCCCGCCGAAGAGCGCGGCTACGAACTGGAAAAGGCGTTCGACGACGACCCGGCCACCTGGTTCCGCACCGTACGCAACCAGGCCGTACGCACCGGCGCGCACGAATGGGTGATCGGCTTCGGCGAACGCCGCCTCATCGATGGCATCGCGCTGGCCCCGCGCAACGACCAGCACTGGAAGAGTGGTCAGGTGCGCGACTACGAGATCTATCTGGCCGACAGCAACGGCGAATGGGGCGAGCCGATCAAGCGTGGCCGCCTGGCGCTGAAGCAGGACGTGCAGCAGATCGACTTCCCCGCCCATGCCGGGCGCCTGCTGCGCTTCCGCGTGCTCAGCGTGCAGAACCCGGAGGGTGACGGCGCCGCCGCCAGCGATCCCATGGTGACCGCAACGCAGGGCAACGTGGCGCGGGCGGTGGACGCGCTGCAACCGCGCGACGTGGGGCCGATCACCCTGTCCACGTTCCAGATCCTGGAGCACCAGGTGCCCGAGCGCCCGGCCCAGCAACGCTATCTTTCGGAACTGACGCTGCCTGCGGCCGCCGCTGCGCAGGCGCGCGCCGATCTCGCCTTCCGGGGCGGGCAGCCGATGCGCATGAACGGCCTGCTGTTCCGCCGCGGCCTGGGCGTCGGCCCGGCCAGCCGGATCGACCTGCAACTGCAGGGCCAGTGGCGGCTGCTGCGCGCCGACCTCGGCATCGACGACGCCTGCCGCGCGGCAGGGGGCATGCAGTTCCAGGTCTGGGGCGACGGCCGCCTGCTGTACGACAGCGGCCTGGTGAAGGCCCCCGGCGTGGTCAAACCCGAACTCGACATCCGCGGCCCGCAGACGCTGAGCCTGCGCACGCTGGGCGCACAGGGCGCGCAACCGACGCAGGTGTGCGGCAACTGGGCCAATGCCGCATTGATCGGACAGGAGGGCGATACCGCCAGCATCGTGTCGCCGTAACCACCGCACTACCGCTTCCAGAAAACGAATTGCCCACCGTTTCCCGACTACGGCCCACCGGCCGTGGTGCGGGTGACTGTTGCCCGGAACAACCCACCCAAGGCAGCCCCACGCTGCGGAAATGCACAAGGAGCACAAGATGTTGAACGAACGCCATCGCCATCGCCGCATCCCCGCCACCCCCTTGTCCGTCGCGTTGGGGCTTGCCCTGGCCGTCAGCGGTCCGGCATTTGCCCAGAACGATGACACCACCGAAGACGGGAAACCCAAGGCCAACGCCACCGACCTTGCCCGGGTGCAGGTCACCGGCTCCAACATCCGCCGCAGCGATGTGGAAACCTCCTCGCCGGTGCAGGTGATCAGCAAGCAGGAGATCGAGAACATGGGCGCGCGCACGCTGCTGCAGGTGCTCGACAACCTGCCCGCCGCCCGCCCGGGCCAGCAGGACTCGCGCTCGCTGTTCACCGGTTCCGACGGTGCATCGCAGGCCAACCTGCGCGGACTGGGTGCGCAGGGCACGCTGGTGCTGCTCAACGGTCGCCGCCTTTCGTACTACGGCGCCCCGGCCGGGTTCCAGACCCAGTTCGTCAACATCGACGCCATTCCCGCGGCCGCCATCGAACGCATGGAGGTGCTGACCGACGGTGCATCGGCCGTGTACGGCACCGACGCGGTGGCCGGCGTGATCAATGTGATCACCAAGCAGAGCTATCAGGGCGCCGAGGTCAACATCACCGCCGACCGGTCCTCACGCATCGACTCCTACGGCGAGCAGCAGGGCAGCATCACCGCCGGTTTCGGCGATCTGGATGAAGACCGCTACAACGTCTACGCCTCGGTGAACCTGTACCGGCGCGACGCGATTCCGATGAGCGACTTCTACGACAAGCGGCCGCCCCAGTTTTACGTCAACAACCCGAACTACATCCCCAACCTTCGCCTGGGCACCGGCAGCAGGCCGGGCGAGTTCAACCCCGGCAGCTACTTTGCGTTTGATCCCACCACCAACGCGCTGGTGCGTGAAGCAGCGCCGGGCTGCAACAACGTGCTTGCCGATGCGGCAGGCACGCGCTGCATCTGGGAGACCTGGATGAACCGGGAGGTGGATGCCGGTGCCAAGACCGAACGCGCCACTGCCTATGTCAGTTCGCACTTCCTGATCGGCGATACCACCGAAGCCTTCGCTGAAGTCACGTACACCGACATCGATCTGACCGCCAACGGCGGCACGCCGGCCGCCTACAACACCACGACCGGCAATCCGTCCAGCTGGTTCTCGCGCAATACCGGCAACGTAGTGAACCAGTTCCGCACCCCGTTCCTGGGCCCCAACAATGTCTACAACCTGGCCAGCCCGGAATTGAAGGCGATGATGGGCGGCGTGGTCGGGTTGAATTACCTGCTGCAGGACGTCGGCGACGGTCACTTCGGCCAGCGCAACACCGACCAGAGCTACCGCGTGCTTGCCGGGCTGCGCGGTAGCCTCGGCGAAGACTGGAACTGGGAGACGGCGTTCGCCACGGCCGGTTCGCACTCGGTGACCTACCAGACCGTCAATGTGAACCTGGAAGGGTTCGAGCGCGCCTTTGGCCCGTACACGATCGAGCCGGGTACCGGGCGGGTGATCATCTCCGACAACCCGGCCTATCAGTTCGGCGTGATCAACGACGCCAACGCGCAGCTCATCCGCGAGGCCTATCCCACCTTCGACATCCAGTCGTGGACGCGCCTGCATACGCTGGACGGCAAGATTGAAGGTCCGCTGTTCAGCATGCCTGCCGGTGACGTGCGTGCCGCGTTCGGGTTCAATGCCACGCGCGAAACCTTCTACACGCCGGGCAACGAAGACGCCGCCAACGGCCTGATCACCCAGCAGGGTGGGTCCTGGTTCGATGGCAAGCGCAACACCTATGCGCTGTTCGCCGAGGCCGTTGCCCCACTCACCGACAAGCTGGAACTGGATGCAGCGTTGCGCGTGGACAAGTATCCCAACTTCAGCGCCAATCTGGCCCCGAAGATCGGCCTGAAGTATCAGGTGCTCCCGCAGCTGCTGCTGCGCGGTACCTACTCCGAAGGCTTCCGCGCGCCCAGCCTGGCCGAAGCGGGTACCGGCGGCGTGTTCGCCCAGCTCGGTGGGTTCGAGGACGACATCCGCTGCGACGAGACCAACGCCATCGCCAACCTGCTTCGGCAGTCCAACCGCAGCGGCGACGTCGACCTGGGCAATACGCTGCTCAACAGCGACTGCAGCCGCACCGTGGCGCGAATGACCCAGCCCAATCAGGACCTGAAGCCGGAGAAGGCAAAGATTTCCACGCTGGGCTTTGTGTACGAACCGGCCAGCTGGATGTCGATCTCGGCCGACTACTGGTTCATCTACCGTCGCAATGAGATCGCCGCGCCGGACTACAGCAAGGAAGAGGACATCCTCTCCATGACCCGCAACCCGATCAGCGAAACCGACCTGGCCAACCAGGCGGCGGTGGCGGCGATGTGTGCCGACCCGGCGAGCGGGGTGACGTGTCCGGGCACGTTGCCCGGCTACACCGTGGGCAACGTGGCAGCCGTGGTGGGCCAGTACAAGAACCAGGGCCGCACGCTGGTGGACGGTTTCGACATCGACGCGCGCGGCCGCTTCGGCCTGGGCGACTGGGGCGCGTTGAACATCGGCGTGGCGGCGACCATCGCGCGGCGCAAGGAGGCCTACATCGACGAAGAGTACCGCTGGTACTACGGCAACACCATCGGCTACTACGGCAACCCGCGCCTGCGTGCGACCTTCAACGCGGACTGGTCCTACAAGCAGGTGACCACCAGCTTCTTCATCAACTACGTGGGCGGTACCAAGTGGGCATGGGACCGCGTGGATGCCGAAGACAACAACCCGGACACCTGCACCGCCGGTTCACTGCCGGTCAACCCCTCCCAGTGCGACGGCGTGCCCTCGTGGTGGACGGCCAACCTGAGCGTGGGCTGGCGTCCGGATGACCACTGGAGCCTGGGCTTCACCGTCAAGAACCTGTTCGACCGTCTGCCGTTCTACGACCCGAACAGCTTCCTGGGTGACTCCAGTGACTATGCCAGCATCTTCGGCCGCAGCTACAGTCTGCAGGTCGGTTACAAGTTCTGATGCGTTCATCGCGCCGGTGCGAGCCGGCGCGGCTTTTGAGGAGGTACTGTTTCATGAAGCGTAGGGAATTCATTGCAGCCGGCGCGGCGCTGGCCGCCACCAGCCTGTTGCCGCAGACGCCGGCCTGGGCACGCGGCCGTACGCTGCGGCTGGGCCTGATCGGCACCGGCATGCGTGGCCAGGTGCTGCTCAAGGAGCTGGTCCGCCGCGACGATGTCGAGGTGATTGCGCTGTGCGACATCGAACCGATCATGCTCAAGCGCGGCATGGACATGGTGGCCAAGGCGGGGAAGAAGGCGCCCACGGCTTACGGGCAGGATGGCGACCGCAACGCGTGGAAGCGCCTGCTCGAGCAGCGCGGCCTGGACGGTGTGATCATCGCCACGCCCTGGGAATATCACGCCCCGATGGCGATCGCGGCGATGCAGGCAAAGGTTCCGGTGGGCTGCGAAGTGGTCGCCGGCATCACCCTGCAGGACCACTGGGACGTGCTCAAGACCCAGCTCTCCACCGGCACGCCGTACATGCTGCTGGAGAATGTCTGCTACCGCCGCGACGTGATGGCCGCGCTGCAGATGGTGCGCACCGGCCTGTTCGGCGAACTCGTGCATCTGCAGGCCGGTTACCAGCACGACCTGCGCGGGGTGAAATTCAACTCGGGCGATCCGTCGCAGCCCTACGACAGCGGCGTGGAATTCGGCCCGCACGCCTGGTCCGAAGCGCGCTGGCGCACCCAGCACTCGGTGGACCGCAACGGCGAGTTGTACCCCAGCCATGGCATCGGCCCGTGCGCGATGTACACCGGCATCAACCGCGGCAACCGCTTCACCCACATCAACGCCTTCGCCAGCAAGGCGCGTGGCCTGCACGAGTACACCGTGGCCAAGAGCGGCGGCACCACCCACCCGAGCACCAGGGTGAACTTCAAACTCGGCGACATCGTCACCACCACGCTGGCCTGCGAAAACGGCGAGACCATCCTGCTGCAGCACGACACCTCGCTGCCGCGCCCGTACTCGATGGGCTTCCGCGTGCAGGGCACCCGGGGGCTGTGGATGGACGTCAATCAATCCATCCACATCGAAGGCCGCAGCCCGCCGCACAAGTGGGAACCGTTCCAGGCCTACCAGGACCAGTACGAGCACCCCCTGTGGAAGCAGCACGCCGACACCGCCGCCAGCGCCGGCCACGGCGGCATGGACTGGTTCGTGATCCACGCGTTCGTCGAAGCCCTCAAGGCCAAGGCGCCGATGCCGATCGACATCTACGACGCCATCACCTGGAGTGCGATCACGCCGCTGTCCGAGCAGTCCATCGCCAACAGCTTCCAGACCCTGGAGTTTCCGGATTTCACCGCCGGCCTGTGGAAGCAGCGCAAGCCGATCTTCGCCTTCGACGGCACCTATTGACGCCCCGTAGAGCCGGGCTCTGCCCGGCTACACGGTTCCCGGCACCGCGCAGCCATGCAGGGTGTGGCTCTACGGCAGCTGCGCGCGGGGGGGCGTGCAGCTGCGGTCAAGGTGCCTTGGCGTGCCCGGTACAGTGGCCGGCCCGTCGCAACATTTCGATTTCCTCCCGGTGCTCGAAGGCCTTGCATGCCAGTGACCGCCCGTACGCCTTGCCGGCGTCCTGGGTTTCAGGCATCAGGAGCGCTGCGTTGACCGACTTCATGCAGGGCAACGACATCAGCGCCACCACTTCGTTCTGATGCGCGGGTGAAAGTTGTTGCAGCGCGCCCATCTGGTCTTCACTGACCGGCACGGCCGCCAGCGCGGCTGTGGCTCCGGGTTGCCGGACCGCCTGGGCGCAGGTGTGCAGATCAGTGGCCGATACCTTCGAGGCCACGATGGGCGCCATGTGACCCACCAGCTCATTCAGATCGATTCGTGCGAGTGCCGCAGCCACCAGAGACTGTGCATTCTCGTCAAGCCCGGAAGAATCGAACTGAGCTCGCATGCCGCGCTTCATTGCGCTTTCTGCATTGAACAGCCGCATCATGTAGGACAGGACCGTGGCCCCATCCTGCTCCACCTGGTTTGAAGCGCCAGCAGCAGTGAACGCTGTAGCCGCCATGATCAGGGCGCACGCGCCCGCCGTTGCACTACGCATGATTCATTCCTTGAAACGGTGGGTATGCGGGCGAGAACCGCCCGGGCGGCTCTGCATTCTAGCCACCTGCCCGCTCTGCCGGCGAGCCCATCCGATGGCTCGTTGAGATTCTGGCGTTGGAAAGTGGCGCGCCCGGAGGGATTCGAACCCCCGACCAATGGCTTCGGAAGCCACTACTCTATCCGGCTGAGCTACGGGCGCGTTGTAGGACCGCCGCACCACCGGCGGGCCGGGGTGGGCATCGCAGCGCCATGAGGCGGTGCGGGACGGGCATTCTATCCGTAAACGCGGCGCAGGTCTGCCCCCCATCCATGAATCGCAGCGTACAGCGCCCGGCGTCGGCCTTGGCGGTATCCTTTGCGTATGGCTTACGAACGATTCGACACTCCCGCCGGCGCACCGCCGTCGCGCTGGGGCCAGTACTGGAAACTGATGCGCGCCGATCGCCCGATCGGCACCCTGCTGCTGCTGTGGCCCACCTGGTGGGCGCTGTGGCTGGCCGCCGGCGGCCTGCCGCCGCTGTGGATCCTGTTTGTGTTCACCGCCGGGGTCTGGCTGACCCGATCGGCCGGCTGCGTCATCAACGACTATGCCGACCGCTGGCTGGACCCGCACGTCAAGCGCACCAAGGACCGCCCGCTGGCCAGTGGGCGGGTGTCCGGCCGCGAGGCGCTGGTGCTGTTCGCCGGGCTGATGCTTGTCGCCTTCGCCCTGGTGCTGACCCTGAACCTGCTGACCATCGGCATGAGCTTCATCGGCATCTTCCTGGCCGCCAGCTATCCCTACCTCAAGCGCTACACCCACCTGCCGCAGGTTTACCTGGGCATGGCCTTTGGCTGGGGCATCCCGATGGCCTTCGCCGCCATCCAGGGCGACGTGCCGGTGATCGGCTGGCTGCTTTACGGTGCCAACATCCTCTGGTCCACCGCCTACGACACCTGGTACGCCATGGTCGATCGCGACGATGACCTGAAAATGGGCTCGCATTCCACCGCCATCCTGTTCGGCGACCTGGATCTGGTCATCCAGGGCATCCTGTACACGCTGTTCCTCGGCACGATGGCGCTGGTGGGAGTGCGTGGCGGGCTGGGTCTGTTCTACTGGCTCGGCGTGGCGGTCGCCGCCGGGCTGGTCGCGTATGAATTCTGGATCGCCCGCAAGCGCGAGCGCGACCCGTGTTTCAGGGCGTTCCTGCACAACAATTGGGTGGGCGCGACGTTGTTCGCGGGTATTGCGGCGGCACTGGCGCTGGGCTGAGCTGCCGCGTCGCCCGACCAACGGTCGGGCGCTACCGTGGAACGGGACGGGACCTGTGCCGTCGTTGGTGTTTGACGGAACCTGCCGGTAGGTCTTGACCGTCGGTCGTGACCCGACCAATGGGTTACTGACATCTGCCAGCTCCACCTCGACAATCGGGTGACTGAACCTGGGAGGGTAGGGCATGGCCAGCAACACATCAGCGCCGGCACGGGACGGCTGGATGGCGCGCGCCGCGCTGCGCTCGGCGGCCTGGGCCGAGAAGTGGTTTCCCGATGCCTATGTGTTCGCCGTGCTGGGGGTGGTCATCGTGGCCGTGGCCGCCATGGGCTTCGGCGCCACGCCGCAGGCCACCGCCAAGGCGTTCGGCGATGGCTTCTGGAGCCTGATCCCCTTCACCATGCAGATGGCGTTCGTGGTCATCGGCGGCTATGCCGTGGCTACCGCGCCGGTAGTGGCGCGCTTCATCGAGCTGCTCGCGCGCGTACCGCGGACCGGTCGTGGCGCAGTGGTGTACGTGGGCCTGGTCAGCATGCTGGCCTCGCTGCTCAGCTGGGGCTTCTCGCTGGTGTTCGGCGGCCTGCTGGTGCGTGCACTGGCCCGCCGTGAAGACCTGAAGATGGATTATCGCGCTGCGGGCGCCTCCGCCTACCTGGGCCTGGGCGCAGTGTGGGCGATGGGCCTGAGCTCGTCGGCCGCGCAGCTGCAAGCCAACCCGGCCAGCATGCCGCCGGGGCTGGTGGAGATCACCGGCGTGCTGCCCTTCACCGAAACCATCTTCCTGTGGCAGTCCATCGCCCTGACCGCCGCGTTGATCCTGGTGTCGTTGCTGATCGCCTGGCTGACCGCCCCGGGTCCGGCCACCGCACGCACCGCCAGCGACTTCGCCGGCGCCGCCCAGGCCGAGCCCGAACCGCTGCAGCCGCGCACCCGCGCCGGCGAATGGCTGGAATACAGCCCGCTGCTCACCGTGCTGCTCTCGCTGCTGGCCTTCGGCTGGTTGTTCAGCGAATTCGCCAGCAAGCCGGTGGTGACCGCCATCGCCAACCTCAACACCTACAACTTCCTGTTCATTTCACTGGGCCTGTTGCTGCACTGGCGCCCGCGCAGCTTCCTCAATGCCGTGGCCAAGGCGGTGCCCAGCACCACCGGCGTGCTGATCCAGTTCCCGCTGTACGGCGGCATCGCCATGATCCTTACCCATGCGGTGGGCAGTGGTGGCGAGACGTTGGCCCACCGCCTGTCCAGCGTGTTCGTGCATATCGCCACCGCCGACACCTTCGCACTGGTGATGGGCGTCTACTCGGCCGTACTGGGCTTCTTCGTGCCCTCCGGCGGCGGCAAGTGGATCATCGAAGCCCCGTACGTGATGCAGGCGGCCAACGAGCTGAAGGCACATCTGGGCTGGGCGGTGCAGGTGTACAACGCCGCCGAAGCGCTGCCGAACCTGATCAACCCGTTCTGGATGCTGCCGCTGCTGGGCGTTCTGGGGCTGAAGGCCCGCGATATCGTGGGCTTCACCTTCATCCAGCTGCTGGTGCATATCCCTCTGGTCCTGGGCCTGTTGTGGATACTGGGCATGACCCTGAGCTACGTACCCCCGGTCATGCCGTAACCCGAAGCCGCCGTGCGTCTCAGTCCGGCGGCCAGTCCTGCGCGCGGACCAGCACGGCGTTGAGTACCGGCTGCACCTGGGATTCCTCCAGGTGCTCATACAGCAGCGGCTCCAGATGGGCGCTGACATGGTCATGGAACTGCGTGCGCGGCATCTGGTGCGCCTCGGCGACCACCGCATCGATCAGTGCGCCTACCAGGACGAAACCGGTGGGGTCCTGCGTGGTGCCGAACAGGCCGTCAAGCAGTGCCAGACCGCGCGACAGGCGATGCAGACTTCGCCCGTCGTGCTGTGAACGCTGCACCATGGCCTCGAACGCCTGCAGCGCCTGCAGCCGTGCCTGCGGAGTGGGAGCGCGGAGTATCTGGCCCAGCGCATGGCGGCTCTGTTCGCCCGGCGGCGCTGCATCGCCGGCCACCGCGAGCCGGTGGCGCAGACGCGTGTAAGCCTGGTTCGCCTGCTGCAGCTCGGTCCCGGGCCCGGGCTCGGCAGCTGCCAGCAGTCCATAGTCGAACGGATCCTCGCGAACTTCCGGTGCCCGCTCGCGCGCCCAGTGCCGCACCCGCAGATCCTCTGCGTTGAACCGATCCTCCTCCAGTGCCACGCGGCTGACCGCATCGCGCAGCACCGAGTACCGGTGCAGCATGCTGCGATAGCGGGCGCTCACCGCCGCCTGCTCGCCGGTGAACGCCGCTTCCGAGGCGATCGCCACCTGCAGGCGCTGGCCGAAGGCGGTTACCCGGTGGTGAAGCAGATCGCGCCGGCGCCGGTGCAGGTCGACATCATCGCCACCGGGGCCCAGCATCCAGTCGGGCGCAAGATGGTCCTGGCAGGCGTGGAAATCCCGCTCTCCGTCCACCGGCAGCAGACCCTGCAGGCGACGCTGTTCCGCAGCCAGTGCCGCACGGCTGTTCGCCACCGGCGAGGGCAGCCATGCCTGCCCGGGTGCATCGCTCAGGCCGCTGGCATGAAAATCCACCACCAGCGCCGCGCGCTTGTCCGGATGGGGAGCATTGATCAGGCCAACCGCGCGCAGGCGTTGGGCGACCGACAACGGCCGGTCCACGTAAAGCAGGCCCAGCCGCGGATCCTGCAGCGCCGGCAGTTCGCCGTGCGCGATCACCAGGTCCACCTGCGCGGGAATGCCCTCCCACGCCCGCTCCAGCAGCTGTCCCCGGCTGTCGTAACCAGACACATGGGTGTGCAGGCCTCCGTCAGCGCTGAGCGCGCGCTGGTAGTTCCTTGCGTCCTGTGCCGTGTCAACGAGCAGGGCGCCGCGCAGGCTGCGCTCTGCCACGCGGACCACCCCGTCGAAATGCCGGCAGATGGAACTGGCCACCCGCGTTTGCCGCGGGTCCGGGGTGTCATCGGGGAGGGCGGCCGGCGGCTCACGGACCGGCTCGGGAAATATCGGGTCGCCATCGCGCCACGCCGGTACTACCACGCCGTCGGCCACCGCATGCTCGGGCGGGTAGTGATAGAGCGGCGGGCCGGGGTCAAGATCGGCCGTTGGCAGCACGATGGGTTGCGCGCAGAGGGTCAGCCAGGTGGCCTGCGGCAGGCACCGGCGCAGGCGGCGCAGCAGGTCCGGCGGCGTTTCCCAGAAGTCCGCATCGACCAGCAGCAGGATGTCGCCGTAGACGGTCTCCGCCGCCGGGGGGAACGCCGCCTTGCGTGCCCACCCGCGCAGGCTGCGCAGCGGAATCTCCAGCTGTGGTCCGCCATAGCCGGCAAGGAACTCGAGCAGCCGGTCGCCTGGTCGCGGGCCAGCGGTGCGCCTGGGGGGGTGTGCCTCTGCGGTGGCGCGGGTGACCGGCAGCAGGATGCGCAGCCCCTCGCAGCCCGGCGCGGTACGCAGGGCGCGCAGCAGCCACTCACGCGTGCGATCCAGGCCACTGCCGGCGGCCAGGCACAGCTGGCCGCCGGCGCGTCGGCCCGCGCCGTCGCGGGCCCTGAGTGCCTGCAGCGCGCACTGCACCGCGAAGAACTGCCCCGGCCGGGCGATATACCGCTTGCCCCCTATGCCGGTCTGTAGATACGCGCGCAGCAACTGCAGCAACCGGTCCGGGCGCAGTACGCCGACCAGCAGCTCGGCGTGCACCGCCCACGGCGGATCACACCCAACCCCGGCGAACGGCGTCTGCCTGTCACGCAGTTCCGTCAGTGCCGCGCGGCTCCAGCCGTGCTCACGCCACCGCACCCAGCCGTGCTCCGCGGTGCCCACGCTGGCGTAGCGTCCGCCGCGGCGGTCCAGGCTCAGGAGAAGCTGCGCAAGCAACGCCGGCCGTCTGGCCAGCAGCGGTGCGCCACCGCGCGACAGGTGGGCAATTCCATCTGCGGTAGTGCCCCAGCGCTTCTCCTGATCGCGCTCCACGCAGGCCACGATCACCAGCGGAACGCCGTTGACGTAACCAACCAGCTCGCGGACGTCTGGATCGCCTGCATGCAGGCTCGGCACTGCATCGGCGACGTCCCAATGATTGCGATGCACGTGGTCCCAGTCGATCAGGGGCACCTTCACCGACATGCTGGTTCCGTCCGGGAGCGGTTGTCGGGTGGGAACGCCCTCCAGCAGCAGGCGATGGATGATGGTGCTGGAGCCCTGCCAATCACGACAATTGCAGCAGCCATCGGCGTAGCCGATGATCTCGTGGATGGACAGGGGCGACAGCGCGCGCTGCTCGCCGTTCCAGCTGAAGCGGAAGCGGCGCAGCCACGGCAGCAGCCGGTTGGCCAGCAGCAGACTCTCCTGCAGGTCACGCAGTTCGGGAAGCTCACCGGGTTCCAGGTAGTTCCAGTTGAGGCGACGCAGCCAGCCCAGCGCGGAAAGGCGCACACCAAACCTGCCCCGCGCGCTCATGCCGGCAGATACCGCGGCAGGTGGAAGAGGCGCATGCGCGCGGCGTGCAGGTAAAGACGAGTGATGTTCATGCTGCCAGTGTGGTCGATCACCCCTCGTCCACACTGTGTGCATCATTCCGAATCATGCGTTGCGCAGGCCCGAAGCGGAACGCATTCTCAATCCTTCTGCGCAAAGGAATAGCGAGAGCCAATCGATGCCCAGCAGAGGCCACGTCAGCCCAGTGCCAGGAACTCCCGCTCCAGTGCGTCCAGCTCCGCATCCAACGCCTGCTGGATGGCGGCAAACTCGGCCGCCAATGCAACGCGCCGCGCGCGCAGGGTGGCCAGGTCAGCCGCCGGTCGCGTCGGCGGCGGTCGCACGTAACGCGCAATGCTCAGATTGCCGTCATTGGCGGCAACGTCCTCGGCCCGGGCCAGGTGCGCCACGCCAGGAACGCTGCGACGCTCCACGCACAGCGTCAGCAGCGCCGCCGCCGCCGCATTGCCCAGGCGCGGTCGTCGCGTGCCGGCGGCAGCGCAGCCCCGCGCATCGATGAACAACACGGCGTCGTCGGCGCGCACCTTGCGAAGCACCAGCAACGCGGTGGCCACGGACGCACCGGCAAACAGGCGGTCCGGCAGGCCGATCACGGTCTCCACCAGATTCGCGTCCAGCCAGGCGTTGCGGATCCTGGCTTCTTCGCCATCGCGGAACAGCACGCCGTGCGGCACCACGATGGCCATGCGGCCGCGCAGCGGATCCAACGTAGCCAGCGTGTGCTGGACGAGCGCCGCATGCGCCCACTGGCGCGGTGCAGTGCCGTGCTGAAAGCGCTTGTAGTGGTCGCCGTTGGCCCGACTGGGCATCCACGTCAGGTGCAGGGGGGGGCAGGCCAGCGCCACATCGAAGCGCTGCAGCTGTCCGTGCGCCACCAAAGGGTGCTCGATTGCGTCAACAGCGTGTATCTGCGGCCCGCCACTGCCGTGCAGCACCAGGCGCAGGCGTGCAACTGCACAAAGCAATGCGTCCCCGTCCTGCCCATAAAGCGAGGAGCGGTCGCTACGGGCGGCAGCATGTCCCTCGCCGTCGCCACGCATGTGCCGCGAAGCAGCCAGCAACAGCGAGCCGTCCCGACAACTGGGGTCGTACACGGTGTCGTTCGCGCGGGGCGCGGTCAGCGCCGCCATCAGCCACGCCAGCGCAGCTGGCGTGTGCCGCGGATCTGGTGTGCGGCGCCCAACGGCCGGCCGCTCCAGCAGCGCCTCCACCGCGTCGGTGATGCAGGTGCTGCCGATGCCGGGCCGGCGCCGGAAATCCAACGCGGGCAGGGTCATGCGCTCCAGAAGGTGCAGCACCACTTCATCGCGCCGGGTTTCGTCCGCCGACAACGCGTCAGGCAGCTGTAGCGCCAGGAACAGGCCGGTCAGCGGGCCGGGGTTGGCCGCACTGAACACGCGAAGCGCTTCCAGCACCCGGAGCGCATTGCCGGGGGCATGGCGCTGCCGGAACAAGGTGTCGAACCGCGCGTGCGCGGGTACCCGCAGCGCATCAAGCAGCGCGCGATCGAGCGGCACCCGTCCTGTTGCCGGGGCGTCCACCTGCCTGTCGCTGGCCAGCTTCAACAGCAGCATGGACAGGACCAGATGTGTATCCGCATCCGCACGCTTGACCGGGCCCAGCGCATCGCGGGCATGGACCAGGGCGGCGAGCACCGCGGGTGTGTCGGGAAGCATGCCGTGCCTGCCGCCGACGCCGCCGCGTTGCACCGACGCGGGAGCATTCTGCATATCCGGTAGCGCGCCGCTGCCAGGACGGGGAATTCGGGTTGCCATCATCGCATCCACGCAGTGGTTGAGGCGGCCACGCTACACCCAGTGTCGGGATATCGGAAAACGCGATACCTCACTGGGTAGGGGCCGGATTCGTGCTGTTGTGGTTCAGGCCGTGCCGCCAAGAAGCTGCGCCGCGTAGCGCGCCACTTCCTCATGCCGTGCCGCCATCATCTGCTCGCAATGACAGCGTTCAAGCTGTGCAGCGCGTGCAAGGCTGACGATGCGCCGCTGTTGCCGTGGCGGCGGCAGCTGGATCGACAGGTTCTCCACCGCCGTCTTGCGCAGGCTCTGTTGACGCGACCCTGCAGCCTGTCGGCAGAGGTGGTCGTGTGCTGCCGGCTGGTTGAGCTGCCATGCAAGGAATGCCGGCAGAAGGGTGGCCTGGTCGACGATGCGGATCACGTAAAGGTGGGGGCTGCACACGGTGTCGTCCGGTGGGTCGCACAGCAAAGCCGCCACGGGGCGCGCGCCCCGCGCGGTGAGCAGAACGTCGCCGTCCTGCACCCAGTCCGGCGATTTTCGATGGTGCAACCGCGTACGCAGCAGCTCGTGCGCATGCACGCCTGAGGCGGTTACGTTCTTCAGCTGGATGACGCTGACCGGGCCATTCTCAAACGCCGCAATGGCCCCCCGGAAGGGGTGTCCCTGGCGGATGCTGGCGACGTCGGCCAGTCTCACGCTACCGTGTGGAATATTCATGGCACAGACCATGCGCGGCGCCTTCAGGAGCGTCAACGTGCCGTTCCGCACCATTCGGAATGGTGCGAAATGATGCATCGAAAGTGAGACCTGTGTGGTGATTGACGATTGAGCCCGGAGTGTTTCAACCGGGTCTGATTAGGCAAACTCAATCGAATAATTGAGACTGCGCAAAAACACGATCTACCTGCGAGCGCAGTGATCCACATTCATGCTCATGACTGCGGAGTTGCGCATAGGAGGCATGAGTCCATTCCGTTCCTGCATGAGCGTTGATGATCGGCGCAGACGCCTTGAAAATGCTGGGTCGTCGATGCGTCGACCAGGTCGATTGACAATTTCGTATGCAAACTGCCACATGGATTTAACCTCGCCCTGCACAGGATTGCTCCGACCGCGGCATTCCGCACGCGGCAGTCGGAGACCGGACATGGCCCAGCAGCGCAATCAGAGTTCCCAGCAGAACCAGCGTGGTCAGCAGGAGGGGCGCGGACGCGACCAGCAGCAGCAACAGCAGCAGGAACAGCAGCAGCGCAACCAGAACCAACAGCAGGGCTGGAAGGACGAAGAAGAGTGACCGCTGGTTGTACTGCAGCTGGATGAGGGCCCCGCTTCGGCGGGGCCTTCGCTATGCAGCGCCAGCCGATGCCATCAACTCGTCCTCATACGCCGCGAAGCGTTGCAGGTCGAAGGTATCCAGCCGCATGGCCTGGGTTACCGTCGAGAAGGCCAGGGTGGCGAGCACGCGCTCGGGGTGCTGCGCCCACGGCGGCACGTAGCGCGGCGCGGCAATCAGGCCGGATGCGCGGTACGGCGCCAGGGTGATCAGGTCGCCCAGATCCACCCGGCCACAGAACACCATGCGCAGCGTGTCGCCGCGATTCTCATGCAGGGCACGCTTGATGAACGCGGTGACCAGCAGCAGCCCCTCCAGGTACGCGCCGTCCTTGGTGAAGCACACCCGGCCGCGCACATCGCCGCCGCGGAAGATGCGCGCCGCGCTGCGGTAGCTGTCCACCTCCGATTGCCCTGCGGCGAGGAATGCCTTGAACACCTCGATGAAATCCGCGCCGTCCAGCGCCTCCTGCAGCCGCACCACGCGCAGCGCCAGTCGGCGCAGCCGGTTGATGTCCATGGCACCGGTAATGATCTCGGCGAACGTGGCCAGGCCTTCCTGCGTGCGCGTGGTGCGCGGTGCACCGGTGCCCAGGCAGCGCAGCCAGGGCTGGTGCTTGCCGTTGAGCAGCGTGGCGGCGTGGATGAAGGCCTCGTGCTCCACCAGCTGGTCCAGGTCCAGCTGCGAGAACAGCGCGTCCGCGCGCAGCCGGATCACCTTGCTGCCGGCAGCGGCCTTGGACGCCAGCTCGGTATCCAGCACCACGCTCACCGGGTCGTCGGTAAAGAACGGTTCGATGCGCTGACGGAGCATCACCGAGAAATCGGGGGCGGGAATGTCGTAGGCGATGTGCGGCACGTACTGCGCGCCCAGCAGCTGGTCGGTGATGGCCAGCATCTGCGCGGCCGACTCCGCCGTGGTCGTGCTCTGTGAGCGGTAGCGTGTGCCAGGCTGGCCGTAGAGCAGGGTGGAGCACTCGGTGAAGTGCGGGCGGCCGATGCTGCCGAGCATGCGTGCCGCCACCCGGTAGCTCCACGCGGTGCGGTACAGCCAATCGCCCACCGGGTGGCCGCGATCCAGGTGCTGCAGGATGTCGTCCAGTGCGGCAAGGGTGTCGGTGTGATCCACCGGTTGGGTGGGCGGGGCGGGCAGGGTGGGTTTCCCGGCTCGCCAGCCGTCCAGAAAGCGGGTCTCCAGCTCGATCGGCCAGGCCAGGCCGGACAGCACGCGGATTCTGCTGCCCAGCTTGGCCAGCCTGGCGTCCACGGCCAGCAGGGGCGCCAGTGCCGGGTCATCCCGGCTGGGGTCGAGGGGAGGTGCGGAGGTCAGCAGTTCCACAGCGGAAACCTGGGGTGGGCTGCTCCCACTGTGTTGGGCGCCTGCGGCCCGCGCAACGGTCCTTCTACCCGGTGCGGCTCAGCAAAACTACTGACCAGGCGATGAATGCGTGCGGACCGCGTGTTCAGCCGGCGCGGGCGGTGATGACCTTCCAGCCCTGGTCGACATCGTCGAGCCGGCCTTGCATCACATCGCCCACGGTCACGACGATGCCGCGCGCGTTGGGCAGTACCTTCTGTTCCGGGAACCAGCAGCGGGTGGCATCCACCACGATCAGCAGCCCTTCGTCGTCGCCCAGCGCGGCGAAGTGCGGGGTGGGCGGACTCAGCGGTTGCAGCCCGAGGGCGGCCCCGGCCTGCGCGCCGAGCGCCGACACATCGGCGACGGGCAGGCCCACTTCGCTCACGCAGGTGAGTTCAGTGCCATGGAAGGCGCCCGTACGACCCGACGCCGGCAACCGCCGCCGACCGATCAGTTCCAGAATCAATCCATCCGGGCCTTCGTAATAGATCGACTCCGATTCCCAGCGACCCCCAAACGTGAAGTGCGCCTGGCCAGCGGGGTTGCACTGCAGCGGCGCACGCGCCAACAGCCATTCGGTCGCTGCCTCGAAACGATCGGCCGGCACGTTGAAGGCCAGGTGCACACCGCCCACCGGGTCACTGCCGGCTTGGCGGAGCTGCAGGGTGGTCCACCCGATCTGAACGGTGCTGTCCTGCACCGGCAGCTGCATGACCTCGGCGAACCACGCCGCGATGGCGGTGACGTTGGAAACAGGAAGCTGCAGGACGTTGATGCGCATGGTGCCGGTGACGCTCCATCTGGAGTTGGGTGTCAAAAGGCTGACATCCCCCACCAGAAGAATATCGACCGCCGGCGTCCCATGTGATGAAGCACGCGTAAAATATGTGCTGCACGTCACGCAATGCGGGGCGAAGGGCGCGGTGTAGTGACTGCGTGAACGTCATTGCGCTGGCGCGCCGCTATGCTGGCGACCCGGCGTCGTATGACGCGCGCCCCGACACGATCAGGAGGATCCGTTGTCCCATCATCGTTCCATGACACTGCTCGCGCTGTCACTGAGCATTCTGCTGGCCGCGTGCAAACCTGACGCCGCCCCCATCGCTCCCGCCGATGCAGCCGCCCCGGCGGCCGTCGCACCCGCGGCGACCCCTTCCGCCACCGAGTCTGCCGCGCCTGCAGCTGGCGCCGGTGCAGGCGCCATGTGTGCCCATGCGGACTTCGACGCATTCCTGCCGCAGTTCGGCCGCGACATTGCCCTGCAGGAAAAGTCCGTGTCCGATCCGCTGATCAGCGAACGCTACGACACCCAGGGTGATGAGCCCACGCTTGTCAGCGAGAAAGTGCCGCTCAGCGACGTGGGTTGGCCGGTGATGCCCAATCCCTCCGGTCTGAAGGACATGGGGCGTGAGATGCAGGTCAGCCGGCAGGACGACGGCAGCATGAAAGTGCTGATCCGCACCCCGGACACCAGCAACCAGCAGTCCTACTACTTCGCCCAGCGCCCGTGCTGGCAGCTGGTCCGCATGGCAGACGAGTCGATCTGATGGCGACCCTGCGCGTTGTACCCCTCCTTGCCCTGTTCCTGGCTGCGTGCAGTGCGCCGTCCGGCCAGGGCGTATCCACCGCTGCCCCGGAGGCTGCTGCCACGCCTCCGGGCGCTGCGGGCGTTACCCCTTCACCCACCCAGCAAGAAGAGAAAGGCATGCACAAGGAATGCCCAGGTGCACGGCTGCACCTGACCGCGTTGCCGGCCAAGGACGGCGAGGCCACCCGTACCCGCCTGGAGATCGAAAAGGACGGCCAGCGCCGCACCATCGATGCCCCGGCGGAAATGAGTGGCTACACCGCCGTTGGCCTGGCCTGCGTGGAAGATGCGCAGGGCACGTCGTATTTCGTGGTGCAGTACGGCGAGCTGCCGTACGGCTGCGCGTTCTGCGAATGGTTCTATCTGTACGACGCCAATGGCAACCAGCTCACCCACAGCAACCCGCCGATACGCGGCGAGGCTGACGCGCAGTCGCCCAACAACGACGAGTACTCGCAGCTGATTGCCAAGCTCGGCATCAAACACCCGGAGGTGGACGACATCGAAGAGTGACACCGGAACAACGGTGGCCATCGACGCCTTGTCGGTACGCCACCCGGTAGGGATCGACCGTTGGTCGATACGCCTCACCAGGAGCAACACCCCTTAAGGAAAGCCCCTTTCTCATAGAATGGATAGCACAGACATGCCCAATGAAATCTACACCAGCATGGTGCAGCCGCCCGGTGCGGCGTACCGCAGCAGCCAGATCGAATCGTGGAGCCACTACCGCGAGCCGATCGACGAAAGCCGCCCCCTGCATGGCCAGTCGCGCCGCTGGGGCGACGCATCCCCCGAGGTGCAATCGCGGGTGATCGACTCGCTGATCGAGTCCTCGCGCGAGGCCGGCCTGACCCCGCGCGAGACCGCGCACGTGCTGGCCATCGCCCGCGTCGAATCCGGTTTCAATCCGGACGCCGCCGCCGGCACCACCTCGGCCTCCGGCCTGGGGCAGTTCATCGACCGCACCGGCAAGCACTACGGCCTGACCAACGCCAACCGCTTCGACGTTGACGCGCAGTCCGACGCGCTGGTGGCGCACTTCGTCGACAACCGCAACCTGGCGCGTGATCGTGGCCAGGGCGAAGACTACATCTACAAGTATCACCACGACGGCCCGACCAAGGACTACGGCGGCCTCGGTCTGTCGCAGCGCAAGGTCGCGCCGCACCTGGACCAGTACGAACAGTTCGTCAGCCAGCGCCTGAGCCAGAACCAGGCGCAGGGACAGACACAGCAGCAGGCCGCCGCACCCGCACCTGCCGCTGCTGTCGGTGCAGCTGGTGCGGCCAACCAGGCGCGTTCCTATGAGCACACCATGCAGGTGATGCTGCCGCCGCAGAACGGTGTAAAGCCGCATATCACCGGCCACTTCGGCGAGAACCGGGGCGAAAAGGCCCACGGTGGCAGCGACTTCAACTACGCAGGTGGCCAGGCCGGCCGCAACCTGCAGCACCCCACCATCCACGCGCCGATCGCCGGCACCGTGACCTCGGTGGGCGGCCGGTACGGCACGGTGATGATCCAGGACGCCGACGGCAACTCGCATCAGATCCTGCACATGCAGGACACCCGGGTGAAGGTCGGCCAGCACGTGGAGCCGGGCGATGCGATCGGCACCATGGGCGGTCGTGGCCCGCAGGGCGCTAACCAGTACGCTCAGCATGTGCACTACCAGATGAAGGATCCGTCCGGGAAGTTGATCAACCCGGAGGCGTACTGGAACAAGGGCGTGCAGCAGGCGGCGGGAACGCACGGGCATGCGCACGACCACGACCACGCCCCGGCCGGCACCCTGCGCAAGGGTGACCGCAGCGATGAAGTCACCCGGCTGCAGGAGGAACTGAACCGGCTGGGCGTACGCGATGCCAGCGGCAACCGCCTTGCCGAGGACGGCAGGTTCGGCGACAACACCCGCGAAGCGGTGCTGGCCTACCAGAAGCAGCAAGGACTGAAGGAGGATGGCGTGGTGGGCAGGCAGACGCTGGACAGGCTGGAGCAGGCTCAGACAGCGGGCGCCCGTGCCCCCGCCGGCCCGCCGCTGGGCGACAAGGCGCATCCGGATACGGCACTGCATGACGCCATCCGCAGCCAGCTGCCGGCGGCGATCTCCAACGAAGCGGCAGCCAACGTGACCCTGCAGGCCAAACAGGCCGGCATCGATTCACCGGAGAAGCTGCAGAGTGTCGCCGTGCAGGATGGCAAGGCGTTCGTGATGGGCACCACGCCGGGCTATCGTGCGGCGGTGGACCTGAGCCAGGCCCCGCCGCTGGAGCAGACCAACGCGCAGCTGTTGGGCAGTCACGATACGCAGCGACAGCAGCAGGTGCAGGAAGAGCAGCAGAAGATGGCGATGGGGCGCTGAGCCCACGCGTTCGCCTGCTGCACAGTGTGTGTGGTGATGGAGCCAGCCGGGGCGACCCGGCTGGCTTTTTCTTTCGTTCGGCAGCGCTGGCGTAAACTAGGGGCAAGCGCCGGTGCCGCTGCGCCGCGGCAGTTGACGAGGTTGAATGACATGGATGAGGCGCGCCACCCGGCGTCGATCAAGCTGGTTGCCATCGATATGGATGGCACCCTGCTCGATCCCGCACACCGGTTGACTACGCGGGTGAAGCAGGCCATCGCCCGGGCCCGGGAGCGGGGGGTGCGGATCGTGCTGACCAGTGGTCGGCCGGTGTCCGGCCTGCAGCCTTTCCTGGATGAGCTGGATATCAACGGTGGGGACGACTACTGCATTGCGTGCAATGGCGGGCTGGTCACGCGCGTGGCTACCGGCGAGGTGGTGGTCGAGTATCCGCTCGGCTTCGACGATTTCCTGTTCTGCGAGCGCATCGCACGCGAGATGGGCGTGCACTTCCAGGCCCTGGACGGCGAGCGGCTTTACACCCCCAACCGGGACATCAGCACCTATACCGTGGCGGACTCGCACCTGTCCCGCGTGCCGCTTTCATACCGCAGCGTGGATGACATGGACCCGACGATGTCCTTCATCAAGCTGATGATGGTGGACGAGCCGGCCGTCCTGGATTCGGTCATTCCGCGCCTGCCCAGCGCGTTGACCGAGCGCTTCGCAGTGCTGAAAAGCGCGGCGTTCTTCCTGGAAGTGTTCGACCACCGCGCAGGGAAGGGGCCCAGCCTGCAGAAACTGGCCGAGCACCTGGGCATCGACCGTGCCAACGTGATGGCCATTGGCGACCAGGAAAACGACCTCACGATGCTGCAGTACGCCGGCACCAGCGTGGCGATGGGAAACGCAGTAGATGCGGTCAAGGCAACCGCATTGCACCACACGGCCACCAACGCTGAAGACGGCGTAGCCTTGGCCATCGAACGCCTGGTACTGCAGAACGGGGCCTGATTACTCCGCCTGCACGGCGCGCTCCTGGTGCGCCACGTACGCCTCCCACAGTGCCGGCAAGTCATCCCCCGTATGCTGCTTCCAGAGCGCCGGCGTGTAACGCCCCGCGCGCAACGCCGCATCCAGCGCCTTGACCAGGCCCGGGTGCCCGGCCTCGCCCCACTTCAGGAACGCACCGGTAACACGGTACCCCGTATCGACCTTGTGCTCCGGCTTGACCTGCGCAGGCAGCGCCCAGCCACCTGCCGCGTTGTCGACGCCGTAATGGTCGCGCGCATAGTCGGCGATGCCTTCCACCAGCCACGACGGCGCCTGCTCGCTGGCGTAACCGGGGTAACCCTGCACGATATGCATCGCCTCGTGAGTGACCAGGTCGGTGTCGTTGGGGTGCTTGACCAGCCAGGCAGGATTGATGGTGATGGTGGCTGACTTCTCTTTTTCACCGACATAGGCCACGCCGTCGTAGGACGGGTCCATGACGATGCGCACGCTGGACGGCGCCGAGGGATGGAAGTCCCTGCGTTCGCGTGGGTAGGTGGCGAAGAACGTGGCGATGATCCGGTCCCGCACGTCTGCCGCCGTGGTGCTGCCCGCGTCCTGGTAGATCAGGCTGACCCCATCGCGGGTCTGTCGAATCTCCGCAGCGTGTGCGGCAGGAAAGGCGAGGGTTGCAGCGACAACGGGGACAAGCAGGCAACGGCGTAGACGCATGAGTGGCACTCCTGGACAGGGTGAGGCAACGCGCAAAGCGGCGGCGGTCGGCGCCGGCACCCATGCTGATCCTGCAACAGGTCCGCAGTCGCCAGCAAGTGCCATTTCGTTCGATCCAAGCGCTTGAAAATGGTTACATTTCAAATTATTGACAATTTATTTAGATCGATCTAGAACAACAACGCCCCACGACTCACGGAACCCCCCTGCATACCAAATTTCCTGCGCCGATCCGGCGCCGGGAGACCTTGTACTGGAGAGCTGCAAGATGAAGCGCACGTTGCTGTCGTTGCTGGTGTCGTCCGTACTTATCCATCCCCTGGCCGCGCAGGCCCAGACTCCGCCACCCGAAGCGGAGGGCGAAGCGAAGACCCCCCGTCAGCTGGATACCGTGAACGTCACGGGCTCGCTGATCCCCCGCGCGCAGATTGAAGGTCCCTCGCCGGTGACCACCATCAGCGCCGAGCAGATCGAGGCGCAGGGCTTCACCACCGTGTTCGATGCGCTGCGCTCCCTGCCCGCCGCGAACGGCTCGGTGCAGGACTCACAGGGCACCGGCTTCTACACGCCCGGTGCCAAGACGGTCAGCCTGTTCGGGCTGGACCCGAGCTATACGCTGACCCTGCTCAACGGACGTCCCCTCAACAGCTATCCGCTGGCTTACAACGGCAACACCAGCATCGTGGATATCGCGAACATTCCGCTGGGCATGGTGGAACGCATCGATGTGCTGACCGGCGGCCAGTCGTCGGTATACGGGTCATCGGCCGTGGCGGGCGTCATCAACATCGTGCTGAAGGACAAAGTGGAAGGCGCGCACTTCCGGTACCGCGCCGGCGGCTACAGCGACGGCGGCGGCTCCAGCCAGCGCTTCATCTTCAGCAACGGCCATTCCTTCGGCAACCTCGACCTCAGCTACGGGCTGGAGTACACGAAACAGAAGCCGATCTTCGCATCCGACCGCAGCTACATCGACAGCGTCAACGACAGCCCGACCGGTCCGCAGGATCCCTCGCGCACGTTCCTGCGCATGCAGATGTCGCCCAACGGATACATCGACCCGGGCCAGGCCACCTGCGCGCCGTTGTCCTATCTGTTCGGTGGCAGCACCAGCTACGCGCATCGCGACGCCGCAGGCACCGGCTATTACTGCGGCAGCCCGGACAACGTCAGCACTGCAACGCTCTACAACACCAGTGAAGACGTGAATGCCACTACGTTCCTGCGTTACCACCTGAGCGAAACCACGGAGCTGTACTCGGACATCCTCTTCAGTTTCGGCAGGCCGACCTACTCCGGCGGCAGCCCGTTCTGGAACAAGACCTTCTACAACCAGACCACCGGCAACTACGAGCAGTGGCAGCGCATCTACGCGCCCGAGGAAGTGGGCATGGATGCGAAGGACCAGCGCGTCTACACCCGCTCGCTGAACATCACCGCCGGCGCACGCGGTGGATTGGGCGATACCGGGTTCGACTACGACGTGTACGTGAACCGCTCAAGCACTGACGTCACCCGGAAATCCACCGATTTCCTGGCCACCGGGGGCATCGACGATTACTACCTCGGCCCCCTCCTGGGCAAGGTCAACGGCTACGACGCCTACGCACCCAACCTGGACGTGCTGTACCAGCCACTGACCCGGCAACAGTATGACCAGTTCAGCGGTATCAACCGCGCCGAATCCAATGCCTCACGCACCGGGGTGACGGCGCTGCTGACCAACACCGCGTTGTTCGGCCTGCCCGCAGGGGATGTGGGTTTTGCCATGATCCTGCAGGGCACCCGTGAGAAGTTCTTCAACCAGTCGGCCGACCCCAATGCCGCTGTGCTGTTCCGTGGCCAGACGGCAGGCACCTCGGCCGAAGGCCAGCGCGACCTGTACGCGATAGGCGCAGAGCTGCAGGTCCCGATCTTCGATACCTTCAGTGCGAACCTGTCCGGGCGCTACGACAAATACGCCCTGCAGGGGGGCGGCGGCAACGGCAAGGCAACCTGGAAGGTGGGTCTGGAGTACCGCCCGGTCGATTCGCTGCTGTTGCGCGGCAGCTACGCGACGGCCTTCCGATCGCCGGACATGTTCTATCTCTACTCGCGCGAAAGCAGCGGCTACACCACCAACGTGGATACCTTCCTGTGCCGCCAGGCGGGTTTCACGTCGGAGAACTTCGACGAGTGCCCGCAGTCCTCGCTGCAGGTGCTGTCCTCCAGTACCGGCAACCGCGACCTGAAGGACATCACCGCGGAGACGTTCACCTACGGCTTCGTCTGGTCGGCGCTGGATAACGCCCTGAACCTGTCCGTGGACTACAACTCGGTGAAGATCGAGAACGAAGTGTCCATCCTGGGTACCGACAGCATTCTCGCCACCGAAGCCAACTGCCGCCTGGGCACCTCGGAGAATGGCGACGTGGCCTTCGACATCAACTCGCCGACCTGTCGCCAGATCCTGGCCCAGGTGCAGCGCCTGCCCGCCAGCGATCCGCTCAACCCGAATGGCGTATCCAAAGTGTTCTCCTACCCGATCAATCTGGCCAAGCAGCGCCAGACCGGCATCCAGGCGTCGGGCGACTACAAATGGAGTGCCGGGCGCGCGGGCGAATTCGGAGTGAACGCGGGCTACTACCGGCCGCTGAAGCATGAACTGCAGCAGCAGGAAGGCGACCCGGTCAACGACATGCTCTGCTGCGGCAACTCCAACGAGCTGCACTACCGCGCCACGCTGGGTGCGAACTGGAACATCGGTGCGTTCAGCACTACGGTGTATGGCGTGCGCAACGCGCCCACGTGGAATGCCACCGGCGAGGAACGCAACATCGGTCCCTGGACGACCTGGAACGCCACCGTCAACTACCGCATCAACAAGCTCGCCAGCGTGCTGTTGACCGCCAACAACCTGACCAACGAGCGGCCACCAGTGGATCGCACCAACGGCAACTGGCCTTACTACGACCAGGGGGTCTACAACGCATTCGGGCGTTCGATGTTCGTGGAGCTGTCGCTGGACTTCCAGTAGCAGAACGCCGGGGTGGCCGGTTGAAGGTCACCCCGGTACGCGCGCCAGCGTGCCAGCCCCTTCTACGCCTGCGCGGGCGAGCGCGGGCCCCTGCGTGCCACCGCTCGCTGCCCTGCCGTTCTGCCGGGCTGGCACCGTTCATCTTCAGCCCGCGCCCCCGCGATCCACCTGCCGGTAGCCGATTGCCTCCGCCAGATGCGCTGTCGCAATCTGCTCCTGCCCGGCGAGGTCGGCTACCGTGCGGGCCACCCGGAGGATCCGGTGCATGGATCGGGCCGACAGCTGCAGATGCTCCACGGCGGTCTCCAGCAGTTGCTGGTCATCCGGGTCCAGGTGGCAGTGCGTGTCCAGCTCGGTGGGCAACAGCTGTGCGTTGGGTTTCCCGCTTCGCGCCAGCTGCACGTCGCGTGCAGCCACCACGCGTGCGCGGACGGTCGCGCTGTCTTCGCCCATCGGGGCGCCGCTGCGCAGCTCGGCAGGCTCCAGGCGCGGCACCTGTACGTGCAGGTCGATGCGGTCCAGCAGCGGCCCCGAGACGCGGCCGCGATAGCGCTGGATGGCTTCGGCACTGCAGCGGCAGCGGCCGCTGCGGTCGCCCGCCCAGCCACACGGGCAGGGGTTCATCGCGGCGACCAGCTGGAAGCGCGAGGGGAACGCATCGGTGCGAGCAGCGCGGGCCACCATCACGGCGCCTGACTCCAGCGGCTCGCGCAGCACCTCCAACGTGTGTCGACTCCACTCGGGAAGCTCGTCCAGGAACAGCACGCCGTTGTGCGCCAGCGATATCTCACCCGGGCGGGGGTGCGTACCGCCGCCCACCAGCGACACGGCGCTGGCCGTGTGGTGCGGGGCGCGGTACGGGCGATGCCGCCAGCGGGCCGTGTCGATGCCGGCGCCGGTACAGGAGGCGATGGCGGCGGTTTCCAGCGCCTCCGCCTCCGTGGCATCGGGCAGGATGCCGGGCAGGCGCGAGGCAAGCAGCGTTTTCCCGCAGCCGGGCGTACCGAGCAGCAGCAGGTGATGGCCACCCGCGGCTGCCACCTCCAGCGCTCGGCGGGCCTGCTGCTGTCCGCGTACGTCGCGCAGGTCGGGTACGGCCAGCGGTGTGACCGGGGCGGGCAGGGCATGCGGCAGGGAACGGTTGGCCAACGATGCGCATACTTCCAACAGGGTGCGGGCCACGCGTACATCGGCGTGTTGCGCCAGTGCCGCTTCCGCACCGTTGCTGGCAGCGAGGACCAGCGTACGGTCCTGCTGGGCGGCGGCGATGGCGGCGGGAAGGGCACCGTCCACGCCGCGCAGCTCGCCGGTGAGCGCCAGTTCGCCGAGGAATTCATACGTGTCCAGCAGCTGCCGGTCGATCTGGTCGCTGGCGGCGAGGATGCCCAGCGCGATGGCCAGGTCGAACCGGCCACCTTCCTTGGGCAGGTCGGCCGGGGCCAGGTTGATCAAAATGCGCTGCTGTGGATACTCGAAGCGCGCACACAGCAGCGCGGCGCGCACGCGGTCACGCGATTCGCGCACGGCCGCTTCGGGCAGGCCCACCATGGTGGTGTGCGGCAGGCCGCCGCTCAGCATCACTTCAATGCGCACCGCAGGCGCAGCAATACCCACACGCGCGCGGCTGTGCACCAGCGCAAGGCTCATGCAGATTCCAGGGTTGGCTCAACGGCCTGCCAGCGTGGCGGCAGACGCTCTGGAATGCCGTCAGGCGAAACCGCAGTGCGGAATCAGGACACGCCGCAGCGCCGGGTCACCGGCCCGCACCCGCGCAGCGTGCCAACCGGATCAGGGCGCCGGGCGCTCCGGCAGGCTGGTCGCTGCTTCCAGCGCGGCTACGGTCTTCTCCAATGCTTCCAGCTTCTCGCGGGTGCGCAGCAGCACGGCGCGCTGCACGTCGAATTCCTCGCGGGTGACCAGGTCCAGCTTGCCCAGGCCTGCCTGCAGTGCGCTCTTGAAGGTGGCCTGCAGTTCCTCGCGCGATTGACGCAGGCCCGGCGGGACCATGTCGCTCAGGCGGCGTGCGAGGTCATCGAGCTGGTTGAGGTCAATCATGGGGATCTCTGCGGGTGGGGCTGGCCAGGGACTAGGATAGCGTTATCCTTGCGCCGCAGATGAAGGGAGCCAACAGATGAAGATGGTCATGGCGGTGGTCAAGCCGTTCAAGCTCGATGACGTACGCGAAGCGCTGGCCGAACGCGGCGTCACCGGCATCACGGTCACCGAGGTCAAGGGGTTCGGCCGACAGAAGGGTCACACCGAGCTGTACCGCGGCGCCGAGTACGTGGTCGATTTCCTGCCCAAGGTGAAGATCGAAGTGGCGGTGACCGACGACCAGGTGGAGCCGGTCGTGGAGGCCATCGTCAAGGCGGCCGGCACCGGCAAGATCGGCGATGGCAAGGTGTTCGTGTACGACCTGGGCAGCGTGGTGCGCATCCGCACCGGCGAACTGGACGCCGACGCGCTCTAACGCTTGAACCACCGGTAGAAGCGCTTCCAGGCCACCCGTACGCCGGCCACCCAGCGCGGGTCGGCGACCTGGGCGGCTTCGGACGCACTGGGTTCGGCGCCGGTCAGGCGCTGGCGCATCTTGAGCAGGTTCTTCATGTCGCTGCGGCGCAACTGGCGCGACACCGGGTGCACCGGCAGCCAGCGTGGGCTGCGCCAGGCCGAGGTGAAGTCGACCAGCACCGGTACACCGCCGTTGACCATCACGTTGGTGCCGTGCAGGTCGTTGTGGGTGATGCCGGCGGCATGCAGGCGGCTCAGCGCCATCTGCAGCTGTTCGAACACGTCGATGCCGACCGACTGGGCGGCGCTCAGGGTCTGCCCGGGGATGAACTCCATGCCCAGCGCCAGACCGCCAATGGTGCCGAGCAGGGCCGGGGCATGCTTCCAGCCGGCGAGCCGCTGCAGGATGCGCGCCTCGCGACGGACCAGCAGCCGCGCCACCGGCGAGAGCGGGGTGCCGCGATAGCGGGTGTAGTCCTTGACCACCGCCGGCTGCCCGTTGAGGCAGGTGCGGTAGACATCGGGTTCGAGCAGGCGTTCGCCGCGCTTGAGCAGCTGGGCGGGGGCGGTGTCGTCGACACACGAGGCAACGATTGTATTCATGACGTTCTGGGGCGACCCGGCGGTCGGCGCAAAGCGTCAGGCGTACCGGTGCTGCTGAATGGGGGAGGATCAAGATTTCGTTAATTTTAGTACTCTGCAGTACACCAAACCAGCGTTTGTCGGAAAAATGTCGTAGCCGGGAGTGGAACAGTTCGTCACGCGGACAGTGAAAGGTGTCCCCGGGAATCATTGCAATTCAAGTTGATTCAATCGGTTAGCGATTCATGTTCGGCACGATGAATAGGTAGTCCCTTGACCGCAGACCGGCCGGTGCGGACCATGGGCAGGCTGAAGACAGCCCGGTGTGGTCGTCCGCACCCGACGGCACGTCGCTGCCACACCTGGCGTTTCTCCCCCCGATGCGGGCCGGTTCCGGCCCTGCGTTCCCTTTGCCCTGATGGGTTCCGGCGCTGGCCGGTGGAAGCTTGATGATCAAGATAATTGTCGTGGCCCTGTTCGTGGCCTGTGTGCTGTACATCCATTACCGCGGCAAGGTGCGCGCGCGCTGGTCGCGGCAGCTGCTGGACCACTCCAGCTTCATGGCGCCGATCAACGTGATCATGTACCTGTTCTCGAAGGTGCCGACCACGCCGTTCCTGGACCCGGGCCAGTCGTTTCCGCAGCTGCAACCGCTGCGCGACAACTGGCAGATGATCCGTGACGAAGCGCTGGCGCTGCGCGATGCCGAGAAGATCGCGGCGTCCAGCTCGTACAACGATGCCGGTTTCAATTCCTTCTTCCGCCGCGGCTGGAAGCGCTTCTACCTGAAGTGGTACGGGCCGTCGCATCCCTCGGCTCTGTCGCTGTGCCCGAAGACTTCCGCGCTCCTGGCGTCGATTCCGGACGTGCGCGCGGCGATGTTCGCCCAGCTGCCGCCCGGCAGCGAGCTGCGCCCGCACCGCGACCCGTTCGCCGGCTCGCTGCGCCTGCACCTGGGCCTGGCCACGCCGAACGATGACCGCTGCTACATCGAGGTCGATGGCATCCGCAAGAGCTGGCGCGACGGCGAATGGATGATGTTCGACGAGACCTACATCCACCATGCGCACAACGAGACCGACCAGGACCGCGTCATCCTGTTCTGCGACATCGCCCGCCCGCTGCGGTTCGGCCTGCCGGGCCTGTTCAACCGCGCGGTGGCCGCGACCCTGCTGGCTGGGGGCGCTTCGCCGAACTTTCCGGGTGACCCGACCGGCGGGGTCAACAAGGCCTTCGGTGGTCTGTACAAGGTGCGGCTGAAGGCCAAGGCGCTGCGCGCCAGGAGCGCGTTCGCCTACCACGCGATCAAATGGGGCCTGGTGCTGCTGGTGATCGCGGGGATCTGGGCGTTGTAATCCGACATCGCCCGGGCCGGCCAACGGCCGGTGCTGCTGGAATGAAAAAACCCGCGCTGGCGACAGCGCGGGTTTTTTTTGTTGGATCGTGTGACGACCAACGGTCGTCACCTACCGTGTGTCGGGACACCGACCGCGTCGGTCGGGACACGATTCCCGTAGGGACCGACCGTTGGTCGGTACGCTAGCCCGGTAGGTACCGACCGTTGGTCGGTACGCTCTCCGGTCAACCCTTCAGCGCAGCCTGGACGAAGGGCGGGGTCACCAGCACGCCGGTATGCAGCGCGGCGGTGTAGTACAGGGTGTCGAAGCCCTTCGAGGCCGCGTCGGACTGGCGGAAGTCGAAGCTGCTCTGGCTCTTGCGCGCCAGGGTCACGCTCCACCAGCCGGTCGGGTAGCACGGCTGCGGGAACGGCAGGGTCTTGAACGACTGGAAGCCGGCCTTGCCCATTTCGGTGCGCATTTCATTGATCAGGTCCAGCTGCATCAGCGGCGATTCGGACTGCTGCACCAGGATGCCGTCGTCCTTGAGCGCCTTGAAGCAGCTCTCGTAGAAGGCCTTGTTGAACAGCCCTTCACCCGGGCCGACCGGGTCGGTGGAGTCCACGATCACCACGTCCACGCTGCCGGCCGGGCAGTTGGCCATGTAGGCCACGCCGTCGTCGAACATCAGCTCGGCGCGCGGGTCGTCATTGGAATCGCACAGTTCCGGGAAATGCTTCTCGGCCATGCGGGTGACCTGCTCATCGATGTCGCACTGGGTCACGCTCTCCACACCCGGGTGCTTGAGCACCTCGCGCAGGGTGCCGCAGTCGCCGCCGCCGATGATCACCACGCGCTTGGGCGCGGCGTGGGTGAACAGCACCGGGTGGCTGATCATCTCGTGGTAGAAGAAATTGTCCTTGCTGGTCAGCATGATGGCGCCATCGATGGTCATCAGGTTGCCCCAGTCGGTGGTCGCGAAGATCTCGATCTTCTGGAACGGCGACTGCACTTCGTCAAGCTTGCCCTTCAGGCGGTAGCCGATGGCCGAGCCGGTGCGCTCGAAGTGCTCGATGTACCAGTTGTTGTTGTCAGTCATGGGAATAACGGTCCTGTTCGGAGGGGGATGGAGCCGGGCTGGCGGCGGGGGCCGCGTGGCGCAAGCCACGTCCGGACGGGTCCGGCCTGTTCAGGTTCCAACCTGGGCACGGGCGCGGGCGCGCATGATAACGGAGCTGTCGCCACATAGGCGTTATCATGCACCCCCTTTTTTACCAACCAGGCCGACTGCAATGACCGATTGGTCCCTCGACCAAGCCCGCAAGACCTACTCGATTCCGCATTGGGCGGATGGCTACTTCGACGTGGATCAGGCAGGACACATGGTGGTGAGACCGACTGGCCAGGACGGCCCGGTGGTGTCCCTGCCCCGGATCGTCGACGCCGCGCGCGCCGCCGGGGCCAAGCTGCCGCTGCTGGTGCGCTTCCCGGACATCCTGGGCCAGCGCCTGGGCAAGCTGCAGGCCGCCTTCGCCCAGGCGCAGGCCGATTGGGACTATCCGGGCGGCTACACCGCCGTGTACCCGATCAAGGTCAACCAGCACCGTGGCGTGGCCGGCACCCTGGCCAGCCACCATGGCGAAGGCTTCGGCCTGGAAGCCGGCAGCAAGCCGGAGCTGATGGCGGTGCTGGCGCTGTCGCGCCCGGGTGGGCTGATCGTCTGCAACGGCTACAAGGACCGCGAGTACATCCGCCTGGCCCTGATCGGGCGCAAGCTGGGCCTGCAGACCTTCATCGTCATCGAGAAGCCTTCCGAGCTGAAGCTGGTGCTGGAAGAGGCCAGGGCGCTGGACGTAAAGCCGGGCCTGGGCGTGCGCATGCGCCTGGCCTCGCTGGGCGCAGGCAAGTGGCAGAACAGCGGCGGCGACAAGGCCAAGTTCGGGCTGTCCCCGCGCCAGCTGCTGGACCTGTGGAAGTCGCTGCGCGATACCGAATACGCCGACTGCCTGAGCCTGCTGCACTTCCACATGGGCTCGCAGATCTCCAACGTGCGCGACATCGCCAATGGCATGCGCGAGGCCACGCGTTACTTCGTGGAGCTCTCGCGCCTGGGCGCGAAGATCACCCACGTGGATGTCGGCGGCGGCCTGGGCGTGGACTACGAAGGCACCCGCTCGCGCAGTTTCTGCTCGATCAACTACGGGCTGGATTCGTACGCCGGCAACATCGTGCAGCCGCTGGCCAACGCCTGCGAGGAGCACGGGCTGACCCCGCCGCGCATCGTCACCGAGTGCGGCCGCGCGATGACCGCGCACCACGCGGTGCTGATCGCCAACGTCTCGGAGGTTGAAGAGGCGCAGGAAGGCCGCGTGCCGGACCAGCACGACGACGAGCCGGCGGCGATCCGCCACCTGCGCGAGCTGCATGCCGAACTGGACCAGCGCCCGGCGGTGGAACTGTTCCAGGAGGCGCAGCACTTCCACGCCGAAGGCCTGTCCAGCTATGCACTGGGCCAGATCGACCTGCCGCAGCGCGCGCGCATCGATGACCTGTTCTACGCCATCGCCCACGCCGTGCGGGCGCGCCTGAGCTACGACGAGAAGAGCCACCGGCCCGCGCTGGACGAGCTCAACGAGCGGCTGGTGGACAAGTACTTCGTCAACTTCAGCGTGTTCGAGTCGATTCCCGACGCCTGGGCGATCGACCAGGTCTTCCCGATCGTACCAATCGAGCGCCTGGACGAGCAGCCGCAGCGTCGCGGCATCATCGCGGACATGACCTGCGATTCGGACGGCATGGTGAAGACCTATGTCGAGAACGAAAGCCTGGACACCTCGCTGCCGCTGCATGCGGTCCGCCCGGGTGAGAGCTACCGGATCGGCTTCTTCATGGTTGGCGCGTACCAGGAAATCCTGGGCGACATCCACAACCTGTTCGGCGACACCGACGCGGTGGAGGTGTTGGCCAATGCCGATGGCTACGCCATCACCCAGCAGCGTCGCGGCGATACCACCGACGTGATGCTGGACTACGTGGGCTACAGTCTGGCCGATCTGCGTGCGAGCTACGCCGAGCGCGTGGCGGCGGCGAATCTGTCGCCGGAACGCGCGCAGGAATTGTCCGACGCGCTGGAAGCCGGCCTGACCGGCTACACCTACCTGTCCGACGAGCCGCTGGTCTGAAGGGCGTGACCGGCATGCGCGGTGATTCCATCCAGCGTGGGATCACCGCGTGCGCGCGCGGCCGGCCTACGCAGGCAGCTGCATGAGCAGCCGCGCCATCTTCCATCTTTTCCTGCACGCGGCCGTGCCGGCGCTGCTGGCGTGGATGTTCTGGCGCAAGCGGTTCCTTTCAGCGTGGGCGCTGCTGCTGCTCGGCTGGATCATCGACCTGGACCACCTGCTGGCCGACCCGATCTACGCACCGAACCGCTGCAGCATGGGTTTCCATCCGCTGCATACGGCGCCGGCGATCGCGGTGTATGCAGGGTTGTGCGTGCCGAAGAGAACCCGGTTGTTCGGGATCGGGTTGATCATCCACATCGTGCTGGATGCGATTGACTGCTGGTGGATGCACGCGGGGCGGTAGAACCGGCAGAGCCGGTAGAGCCGGTAGAGCCGACTGTCAGTCGGCTGCTGTTCGCGCAGACGCTCCGGAGAGCAGCCGACTGACCGTCGGCTCTACCCTGGCGGAGTTGCCGCAGCAGAGGGTTTCACGCCGCCGGCAAGGTCAACTCCGCCACCAGCCCCGGTGTGCCGTTGCGCAACACCAACCCCCCGCCATAGCTTTCGGCGATATCGGCAACGATGGCAAGGCCCAACCCACTGCCCGGCGCGCGCTGGTCCAGGCGTACGCCGCGGCCCAGCACGCGTTCCAGGTCACCTTCCGGCAGGCCATCGCCGTCGTCGCTGACCGCGATACGCAGCCGGTTGCCGGCAAGCACCACGCGGACCTCCACCTGCTGCGTTGCCCACTTGCCCGCGTTGTCCAGCAGGTTGCCCAGCATCTCCTCCAGGTCTTCGCGCGCGCCGGCGAATACGCCGGCGGCGTCGGCGTCGCAGTCGAAAACAATGCCCCGCTCGCCATGCACGCGCTGCATCAAGGCACACAGGGCCGAGGTCGCCTGGGCCACCGGCGTGCGCTGTTGGTGGTCGGCGGCCATGCCTGCGGCCAGGTAATGGTCGATGCTGGCCCGCATGCGCGCGGTTTCGCTGCGCAGGGTCTGCCGCCAGTCGGTGCCTGCGCCAGCGGCTTCGTTGGCGAGCACGGTCAGCGGCGTCTTCAGCGCGTGCGCCAGATCCTCGGCACTGCGCCGCGCACGCCGCACCATGCGCCCGTGGTGGTCGAGCAGTGCGTTGAGCTCACTGGCGAGCGGCGCGACCTCGCGCACCAGGCCCTGCTGCGGAAAGCGCACGTTCTCGCCGTTGCGAACCTGCTCGGCAATGCGGCCCAATCCGGACAGCGGGCGCAGGCCGTAATGCACCTGGGTGACCAGCACCGCGAACCACAGCGCGATCAGGACGATCAGCGCCAGCGCCGTGCGCTGACGGAACGTGCTTACCTGCGTGTCCAGCGTGCTCCGGTCGGCGGCCACCACCACCCGCAGCGGCGCGTTGGCGCGCGGCAGCGTCACTTGCTGGGCCAGGGCGCGCAGCGGCTGTTGCAGCGGGCCGCGGGTCTCGAATGGCTGGGCGGGCCCGGTCCGCAGCGCGGTCGGGGTGGCCAGCGTCCCGTCCCACAGCGAACGCGACTGTGCCAGCGGTTGCCCGGCGGTATCCAGCAGCTGCCAGTACGCGCCCGAAAACACGCGCCGGTAGCGTTCGTCACCCAGCTCGCCACGCACCTGCACGCGACCTTGGGCATCCACTTCCAGCAATGCCAGCACCCCGATCAGGTCGTTGCCCAGCTGCTGGTCCAGCGTGCCACGCGCGGAGCGCTCGTACATCGCGCCCAACCACCAGGTGGCCAGCGCCGAGACCAGCACCATGCCCACGCCACCGGCCAGCAGCAGACGGCTGCGCAGCGAGCGGGTAGTCATGGCTGCGCCGAAAGGCGGAAGCCCTGCCCGCGGTGGGTGTGGATAAGCGCGCTGCCGAGTTTGCGGCGAATGCGGCCGATCAGCACGTCCAGGGTGTTGGAATCAGGATCGAAGCCCGCCTCGTATACGTGTTCGCCCAACCGTGAGCGGCTGATCACCACGTCCGGGTGATGCATGAAGTAGCTCAGGATGCGGTGCTCCTGCGGACTCAGCGGCAACAGCACGCCGTCCAACTCGAAGCGCCCGGCATTGACGTCCAGGCGAAGCGGGCCGCACTGCAGCCGTGGGCTGGCGTGACCGGCGCTGCGTCGGATCAACGCGCGCAACCGCAGCAGCAGCTCCTCGGGCTGGAACGGTTTGGTGAGGAAATCATCGGCGCCGGCATCGAAACCGGCCAGCTTGTCGTGCCAGCGCGTGCGCGCGGTGAGGACCAGTACCGGGAAATCACGCCCGGCCTGGCGCCAGCGCTCGATCACGCTCAAGCCATCCAGGCCCGGCAGCCCAAGGTCGACCACCGCCGCGGCGATGTCCTCCACGTGGCCCTGGTACTCGGCATCCACGCCATCACTGCTGTGCACGACCACGTAGCCGGCGTCTTCCAGCAGAAGCTGCAGCTGGCTGGCCAGCAGGGCGTCGTCCTCGGCAAGCAGGAGTCGCATCAGTCCTCTTCCATCTTCAACAGGCGGCCGCTGGTCGCATCATAGTCCAGCTCCATCACCACGCCGTTTGCGCCGAGAATTTCGATCTCATAGTGCCCATCGTCCAGCTCCACCTCCAGCAGCTGGCCGGGATGGCGCCGCAGCGCGTCGCGGACCACCGATTCCAGCGGCACATAACGGCCCTGCTGCACGGCCTGGCGTACTGCCTGCTGCTGGCGCGCACCGCCGTCCAGGACCTGCATGGGGTCCGGGGCAGCGGCAGTCAACAGCAGGGGGAGCAGCAGTGACAGGGCAGTCATGGCAGCGGCATGGGGAGGGGCTGGGTACGGTATACGCGGCCCCCTTAAACGTTGGCTAACACCGGGCCTCATGGTTCGCTTAAGCGCGCTTGCCAGACTGGCGGCGCCGGGATGGTCCGGTGTCCTCTGAGGAATTTCGCCATGAACATGCTGATCCTTGCCGCCGCGCTGACGGCCACCCTCACCGCCGCCCCAGCGTTTGCCGCGCCCCTGTCCGCCGCCGATGTGCAGGCCAGGCTGAGCAAGGCCGGCTATATCCAGGTCCACGAACTGGAGCGCGACGACGGGGTGTGGGAAGCCGATGTCACCCGCGCCGATGGCAGCGTGGTCGATGTGATCATCGACCCGGCCAACGGCGAGATCTTCGACCCGCGCAGCGACCGTGCCGTGCTCGATGCCGGGCAGATCCTTGCCTTGGCCGGCAAGGCGGGCCTGAGCCGCATCCACTCGCTGGACCGTGACGGCGCCACGTGGACGCTGGAAGCGCGCGATGCCCGCAACCAGCGCGTCGAGGTTCGCATGAGCGGCTACGACGGGCGGGTGATCACGCGCCAGCGCGAGGACTGGTGGGACTGACCGCTTACCAGCCTACCGGCGGCGGTCCGCCCCAGTAGCCAGGCCCGTACCCGCCATAACCGCCCCCATACGGCCCATAGAAGCCAGGACCCTTGCCCTCGCTGATCTGGATGTTGAGGTTCATGTTGCGGGTCTTGCCCTCATCGTTGGTGTAGTTCTTGTTGAGGTTCAACTCGGCGGCGTTGTAGTGCGTGTTGCCGAAGTTCTTGGCATAGCCGATCCCCGTGGTGATGCTGCCATTGACCCGCAGCTTGTCGTCGGTGACCTCGGCGATGCGGTTGCCCGACCCGTCGCGCGGCAGCGCGCGGCGACCGCTCTTGTCGCCATAGAAGGTGCCGGGCGGGTCGCCGCGCAGGGTAGGGTCGTTCATGTACTGCAGCGGCTGCTGCGGCAGCGACAGATCCAGGTCGGTCGCCGATTGCGGGCCGGTGGCGCCGGCAGCGGACTGCGCCAGCGCGACGCCGGGGGCCAGCAGGCACAACAGCAGGGAAAGCGGGCGGATCATGGGAAGCTCCGGGGCAGGCAAGGCGGCCGACAGCGCTGACGCTAGCAGCCGTTGCTTGAATGATGCCTGTCATCGGGGTGGTTTTGCCGGGCCACCGACCAACGGTCGGCACCGGGGGCCGGCAGCGCGCGTCACCCCAGGCGCTGGAAGCCGAACAATCCGGCCAACGGATGGCGCCGGCGTTCGATCTGCGCTCTCAGCAGTCCTGCGCCCACCATCGAATAGGTGATGCCGTTGCCACCGTAGGCCATGGCGAACAGAACGCGCGGACCCCATTGCGCATGGGGGCCGAAGAACGGCAGCCCATCGGCGGTCTCGGCAAAGGTGCCGCCCCAGGAGAACGCCGGTTGCAGCGGCAGGTGCGGGAACAGCCGGCCCACCTGCTTGAGCAGGGTGCCGGTCTTGCTGGTCACCCGGCCATCGCGGCGGGCCGGGATGTCCACCGCGTCGTCCTCACCGCCGACCAGCAGGCGATGGTCGCCGGTGGTGCGCATGTAGAGGTAGGGGCGTGCCGATTCCCAGACCATGGTGTCGTTCAGTGGGCCCAGTTCGGCCGGCGCGATCGGGTCGGTGATGAAGGCATAGCTGCTGCGGTTGCGCGCCACCTTCTGCTTCAACCAGTGCTGCCCGGCGTAGCCGGTGGCCAGCACCACGTGCCGGCTGCGGATGTGAACGCCTTCGGTCGTGGTGGCGGTGACGCCCCGCGCCGTAGCCTTCAGCGTGTCCAGCACCGTGCGGTCATGCACGGCGCAGCCGGCCTTGGCCAGGCGCATCAGCAGGCGATAGGTGAGTTGATAGGGGTCCACCCGCGCGGCGAGGGCACTGAGAATGGCGCCCGGCGCCTGGATGCCGTACGCGGCATGCACGTCGGCTGCCTCCAGCCAGCGCACGTCAAAGCCGTGCCGGTCGCGCAGTGCGTACTCCTCCTGCAGCACCGCGCGGTGGCGGCGCTTGCTGGCGTAATACAGGCTCTGCATGGGGTGGCAATCCACGCCGCGAAATGCGGCGGCCACCGCACGCAGGGCCGGGATCGCCTCTGCACAGGCACGGTAGGCGAGCACCGCGTTGTCTTCGCCATAGCGCTGCGCCAGGTCGATCAGGTGGGTGTCGATTTCATACTGCAGCAGCGCGGTACTGGCGGCCGTGCTGCCCCAGCCGATGTCGCGCTGTTCGATCAGCACCACATCGTGGCCGTGCGCGCACAGCTCGTTGGCGATCAACGCGCCGCTGATGCCGCCGCCCACCACCAGCACATCGCAGCTGCGGTCTTCGCCAAGCGGCGGGAAGGCGTGCATCAGCCCATTGCTGACGGCCCAGAAGGGGTAGCCGCTCTTGAGGTCCATTCGGGATCAGGCAGTCGGGCGGCCGGTGTGCGGCGTCTGGATCAACCGCGACAGGTCGAAGCCCTGCAGGCGCGCCTGCGCCAGGTAGTGTTCCTGCGTGGTGGCGTCCAGCTGCGGGTGCCGCGCCAGCAGCCACAGGTACTCGCGGTCCGGGCTGCCCACCAGCGCAACGCTGTAGTCCGGTGCTACCTGCATCACCCAGTAATCGCCCTTGGTGAAGGGAATCCAGCGCAGGCCCTTGGGCAGGAAGCTTACTTCCAGCCGCGCGGTATCGTTGTCGACCGGACAGGCCTCGCCCTCGGCCTCTTCGATGCTGTCGCCGACCCGGCACCGGTTCAACACCGCCACACGGCCGTTGTCTTTCAGTTCGTAATGCGCACTGACGTCGGTGCAGTCGTCCGGCTCGTGCTTCATCGGCAGGCGGGCGATTTCGTACCAGGTGCCGAGATAGCGGGGCAGCTGCAGGTTGGCAACGGTTTTCAGGTCGGCATGGGTGGTCATGGTGGGCACCGGTGGGAACGTGGACGCCACGATGCCGGGGCTGCCGCCACGGCATCGTGAAGCCGGACGGCTGCAGACGCGACGAGGTGCGGCCCGCATACCCGGTGTGAACACGCGGCGGTTTATAGTCCGCCAAGGCGCGGTGGTCCGCGTGTTGCCCTGGTACCGCTGGTTTGTCTTCCCGTACTCGTTCCCCCCTGTTGCGGCCGCTGACCGGCCTGCTGATGTCTGTCTGGCTGCTGGCCGCCGCGCCTGCCTTCGCGCAGGGGGCCGATGGCGCCCAGAACCAGCCGCTGGCCCAGCTGGCGCAGGCCGGCAAGGATCTGACCGCGATCCAGCAGTCGCTGGATGATGCCGACACCCGCGATACGCTCAAGACCCTGTCCGACCGGGCGTTGGGGGTGCAACGCAGCGCCGATGACGCGCAGGCGGCCCTGCAGCCGCAGCTGGACCAGCTGGACATTCGTATCTCCCAGCTGGGCGCGGTGGCTGAAGGCACGGTGGAGTCGCGCGAACTGGTGCAGCAACGCAAGGTCCTGAACCAGGAGCGGGCGGATATTGCTGCCGCGATCGCGCGGGCGCGGCTGCTGGCCGTGGACGCCAAGCAGCTGAGCGCCGACATTGAAAAGATGCGCGCCACCCAGCTCAGCGAGGAACTGGTACGCAAGGTCAATTCGCCGTTGTCGCCGTCGCTGTGGCGGCAGTTCGCTACCCATGTACCGGCCGATCTGGACCGGCTGGCGGCACTGTATCGGCAAGGCGAATCTACCGCACGCAAGGCGATTGCCCAGCACGGGTGGGGGACGCCGCTGTTTGGCGCGGTGCTGGCACTGCTGATGTTCTTCCCGCTGCGGCTGTGGTTGCGGTCGCTGGGGCGGCGATTTGCCGCGTCCGAGCGTGCGCCGGACGGGCGGTTGCGGCGCTCCGGGCTGGCGGTCTGGTTGCTGGCAGTGGGCACGCTCCTGCCCGGGTTTGCCGCGGTCATGCTGGTCGGCGCACTGCAGGACATCGGTGCGATCGCACCCCGGCTGGAGGCGGTGGCGCTCAACTTCCAGGTAGCCACCTTCGTGGCCGCCTTCATGGCGGCACTGAGCGCGGCGCTGCTGATGCCCAAGCGGCCGTCGTGGCGCCTGATGAATCTGGACGACGACATGGCCTGGCGCCTGCGCAAGTACGCGTGGTGTGCGGCCGGGTTGACCTGGGTCAGCATCCTGCTGGTGGCGCTGAACAAGCAGGCGCGCACCAGCCAGGTCACCACGGTCGCCGTGGACGGGCTGATCGCCATCACCTACATGGTGCTGATCGTCGCCATCCTGGTGTCGCTGGCGCGGATGCACCGCCGCCAGGCAGACGAGGCGCAGGCCAAGCTGGAGGCACAGACCGAGGCTCCGGCCAAGCCGAAGACCAACAGCCGCAGAAGCGGCTGGATCGTGCTGGCGCGCGTGGTCGGCAACATCGTGGTGTCGGCCGCCATCATCGCCACCCTGCTGGGATACCTGAATTTCGCCCTGTTCGTTGGCCAGCAGTTGATCTGGGGCGCGGTGGTGCTGCTGGCCGCGTCGCTGCTGCTGAAGTTCGCCGACGACCTGTCGATCTGGTTGCTCTCGCCGGGCGGGCGGATCGGCCAGACCGTGGTACTGACTACCGGCATGAGCGCGTCGCGGCTGGAGCAGGGCGGCGTGTTGCTGTCGGCGGTACTGCGCATCGGCGTGATCGTGCTCGCGGTGCTTGCGCTGACGGCGCCGTTTGGCAACACCAACGCGCTGTTCGGCGGGCTGGACACACTGTCCAAGGGCATCACGCTTGGCAAGATCACGCTCAGGCCGGCCGACATCGTCTACGCGGTGCTGGCGTTCCTGGTGGTGTGGGCGGCGATGCAGGCCTTCCAGCGGTGGCTCACCGACACCTACCTGCCCAAGACCGAACTCGACGCAGGGGCGCGCAATTCGATCAGCACGGTGACCCGCTACCTGGGCATCATCCTGGCGGTGCTGTGGGGGCTGACCGCCATGGGCATCGGCCTGGAGCGGCTGGCGCTGGTGGTCAGCGCACTTTCGGTGGGTATCGGTTTCGGTCTGCAGGCGATCACCCAGAACTTCGTGTCCGGCCTGATCCTGCTGGCCGAGCGGCCGGTGAAGATCGGCGACTGGGTCAAGCTGGGCGACCAGGAAGGCGACATCAAGCGCATCAACGTGCGTTCGACCGAGATCCAGGTCGGCGACAAGTCCACCTTGATCGTGCCCAACTCGGAGCTGATCACCAAGACCATCCGCAACATGACGATGGGCAATGCGCAGGGCCGGATCCAAATCCAGTTCACGGTGCCGTTGAGCACCGACGTGGCATCGGTACGGCAGATCCTGCTTGACGCCTACGCCGGGCACGTCGGGGTGCTGGCCGACCCTGCGCCGTCGGTGTTCATCGATTCGATCGCCAGCGGGCAGATCGCGATCAACAGCTTTGCCTATACCTCGGGACCGCGGGCGGTATACGGGGTGCGCAGCGACCTGTACTTCACCATGCTGCAGGCGTTCGCCGCGGCCGGTATCGCGTTGTCCGCACCGACCGACATCCATCTTGTGCGCGATCCGGCCCCTTCAGCGCCGGAACCCTGAGCCGGGCCCGCGCGTATCGCGTCCCGGCCGACGCGGGTCGGCTGGGCGCAGGAACGGGTAGGCCAGATCCAGTGTGTGCGGATGGTCCACGTTGTGCTGTTCGGCCGGATCGTCCTGCGAGGTCTTGGTTCCCTGCTTGATCGGCTTGAACACCTTGCCAGCCGACGGGCGCGAGCCGCGCAGGCCCTCGCCCACTTTCAGCAACATGCCTGCGGCGTTGCCCGAGTCCATGCCCGGCTGCAGCAAGGGGCCATACGGGGCCAGGGTGGCCGGGTCGAGCAGGTGGTAGCCGTGTCGCGACAGCGCGGTGGAGTCGGGTACGACCAGCACGTTGCGGACGTTTTCCACCGAGCGCACTTCATGGTGCAGCGGCAGGCCGCGCGGTGAATCGCCCTCCTTGAGCACCGCCATTCCGCCGCGCATTGCCCAGCGCCAGCCGTTGGGTCCGGTCGGCGGATGGCGGATGCGTGACCAGGCAAACTGCAGATCGCCGCTTATCCCGCGGCTGACCACACTGACGCCCAGTCGCGCGATGGTGAGGCTGCCGGCGAGCGGATTGAGCGCGTCCAGGGTGCCGTGACCGAGCGTCCGGCTCACCTCGCCGAGGCGCGTCAGGGTCATCTTCGGCCCGGGCCTGGCGAAGACTTTGACTACGCCACCCACCAGTGGACCGATGATCAGCACACCCTCCAGATAGAGGCCGAAGGCGGCCATGGCGAACTCATCGCGGTTGGTGGAGGAAATCTTGCGCAGGTTCTCCACGAACGGAACGATGAAGTCGACGGCGGCCAGCCACAGGGGCGGTGCCTGCAGGTGGATCTCGAACGCGGTCGGTGCACGGGTTTCGTGGTCGAGCGCCACCGGGTCCAGCCAGAAGAAGTCGTGCTGCAGGCGCGAGACCAGGGCGGGGAAAGGCGAACGCGGCGCGTCTGCAGCGTCGGCAGCGTCTACCGGGCGCGCGGGCGGCAGACGCTCGACAATCACGCGCGACTGGCGGCCGGCCACCGGCACGCGGTAGGACGCATACGCGTCCCAATCCACGTTGAGCGGAAGGCCACGGCGCACCTTGACGGTGGCGTAGTGGCCGTTGCGCAGGCGCACCTTGCGCGTTTCCAGTGCCCCCCCGACCGCCAGCTCGCCGTCCACGGCCAGCGGCATGATCCGGCTCTGCAGCGGGAACAGCTGGAAGTACCGGGTCTGGCCATCGACCGGCACGCTGTAGATGACCCCGAACCGGCCCCGGTACGGATCGGTGTCGGTGGTCGTCTCCTGTTGCGCTTCCAGTTGGGGTTCATGGGTGCGCAAGGTGAAAATCTCCACCTTCCCCTGCTTCACCGCCTGGCGCTCGGCATCCGGGCGCAGGTACAGGGCCTCTTCGATCAGCACGGCGTAGCCCTGCCGGGCCTTCTTCAGATACGCGGCGTAGGCGATCTCGAAGCGGTCGTTGATGTTGGCCAGACGTGGAAACTGGCGTTGCATCTGCGCGAACGCTTCGGCTTCGAGCGCCTGGCGCTGCGGGTACCCGCGAATCCGGCTTGCCTGCGGGTCGGGCACCCGGCACAGCGTCCACGCGTCGCTGGCCCGCTCCAGTTCACCGGCGGCGTACAGTTCGTACAGCGGGAAACTGCGGCGTAACCAGTGGTGGTCGTTGCACAGGCGCAGCTGGGTGGAATTCCACGGCAACGAGGCAAAGATGCCAGGGTAGGTGGGAAACACCCGCTCCAGTTCTGCCTGGACCATTCCCATGCGGTACGGCAAGGGCGCAAGCAGATCGCTGATGGCTGCGTTGATCAGCGCGACGCGGTCGTCGAAGGCAGTCATCGCCGCCTCGACCTGCGACGCGCCGAAGCGTTCGTCGTCCAGGCTGCGGAAGGTCAGCCAATCCAGCAGCGGCAGATGACGCGCGTCCAGCGCCAACTGCCTGACCTCGTCCGGCACCAGGGGGTCGCGTGCCAGCCCCGCTGAGAGCGCGACCAGCGCGGTGAAGTTCATCTGCCGCGACAGCCCGCGCTGGATCCGCTCGGCCAGATGCACGCCACTGACATAGTCCACCGCCGCGATCGCGCTGCCGAATACCAGCTCGGCCGGAATGTCGGCAGCGAGCAGCTCCGGCGCTTCCTCCAGCAGCGCGACGGTGGTGGCCATGGCATGCAGCCCCGGCGGCAGGCGCCCAAGGCTGTACAGGTAGGCCTGGAAATCATCGCGGATCGCCGCGAACGTACGCCCGCGGTTGGCGTGCTTGCGCAGCCGGTAGCCCATCACGATCCGTGCGTCGGGGTGCGAGGGCGGGCCGAGATCGGCGACGACGGCACGGACGGTCAGGCTGCCAAGCAGGCTGGCCGGGGTGGTGCCGCCGGTGGCATTGCCGTACCAGTCCAGTGCGTCCAGCAGGGCCTGCTGCAGCAGCCTGGCACGCGGTGTGCGCGCCAGCTCGGAAAGAAAGAACGTCACGCGCTCGACATCGTCCCAGGCAAGGTCGCCGCGCGCGACAAGCGGGGCGCCCAGGAATTCGAGCAGGGTGGTGTCGGGGGGCGCGTGGCGTGCCAGGAAGCGTTCGGTGGCCTCGCGTACCACCTGCAGCTGTGCACTGCCAAGCAGGTCGCGCGCATGCACCAGGTGCGGGCGAAGACCGAGGCGCAGTTCGCCCAGCAGCTGTTCGGCACAGCGTCGCAGCGCAGGGCCGCCCTGAGGGACGGGTGCGCCGCAGTCTCCGTTCAGTCCCAGCACCCGCGTTGCGTTGACCCGTCCATCCGACCGCACCTGTCCGCCGAGGCGCCGTGCCTGGTCGCGCAGCAGTGCCAGCAGCGTGGCATGTTCGCTGGATTCGCCCTCCAGGCGGTCGACGGGCAGCGCACGCGTAGTACCGTCGGGGAGGTGGGCGGCGACGACGTCCTCGGCATCGACCGCAACCCACAGCGGTGCCGGCCCCGCCGCAGGGAGAGCGGCCTGGAGCGTGGGATGCTCCAGCAGCACCGCAAAGGGCCCCAGCGCCGCATACGCGGCTGCGGCGGCGGCGGTGCCCAATGTCGGGCGGTACGTCGGTTGCAGCGGTTGGCCTGCGCCCAGCCGGTGGATGTCCTGCAGGTCACCAATGGCCTGCTGGAATGCTGAGACCTCTGCAGGCGCGGGCGCCCACTGCGCATGCACCTGATGCAGCAGCTGCAGCCGTTGTGACGGCGTAGCCACCGGCTGCGCATGACAGGCCTGCGCTGCAGGCCGACGTGCGATGCCATGGAAGGAGAGCGCGCTTCCCAGCGGAACGGCATGGCTGGGGGAGACGCAGCCGAACGCCCGGGCTGCCTGGAACAGGGCGCGCAGATCCGGGTCCGTCGCTTCCTGCCCTGCGGTCGCGATCAACAGCCTGCGCGCGTCCGCACGCGCGGCCACCACGATCCGGCCGTCGGCGACGCGCAGGCTGCTGAACGATGCGTCGGCCTGGCGCATGGCCAGCCACAGGGGCGGCGCTTCGAACAGGGTGAGCAGGCGATCCTGCGCCGCCGACCAGTTGCGCGCCAGCGGCGTGTCCGGCAGCGGTACGATCGCGTGCTCGACCAGATCCACCGGCTCGGCTGCGTCCACGCGGTCGAAGATCTGCCAGAGCCGGTCGAACACCGCCTGGTGCGTGCCCCTCGGGACCGGGCTGTCAGCTGCATCGGCGACCGCGTCCGGCGGGGGAAGGAGGGCGGCGGTGGCCGGTAGTGGGGGCTGGGCGGCCAGCAACTGGTCCAGCGCAGCCAGGCATGCGTCGAACGGTGCGTCGTCATGCGGCGCGCCCGGCCACGGCACGGCGTAGTACGCCAGCATTTCCGGCACGCGGATGACGCCGCTGGCGCGTACCGGTGCGTGCAGCAGTGCGGCGAGCCCGCGCAGCGCGCCGGCCAGCCTGGCAAGTGCCGGCGGCGGCTGTTCCGCATCGAACAGACTCACGACGTCTCGTCCCTTATGTGACGTGGTCAGCACCTCCCCCTGCGCGGGAAATACCAGCTGGTCCGGGTCGGCCCCACGCTCGGCGCACAGCGTCCGCAGTGCGGGGTGGGCGGACAGGCGCAGCAGCACGCCGCGCGCCAGATGCAGGTTGTGGCCCAGGTGCGAGCGCGGGTCGGGCCGGCCGCTGGGCCAGGCAGGCGGCAGACCCCGCACAGGCGCTGCCTTGGCTTCGGCGATGCGTGCGCGGAGCCACTGCAGCGTGAGCGTTTCGCGCTGCACGGTGACGCCGGGCGCGGCGGGCAGCGCGGCTTCGACGCTGCGGATGAGTGCGCTGAGAACGCCCACCGTTGCCGGGCCATCGGGCGCGCCACTGGCCAGCACGAAGCCCAGCGCGCATTCCAGCGACGCAACGCCGTGGTCGTAGCAGTTGCCCGTTTCGGTCGCGGCGGCCAGCAACTGTTCCAGCATCGCGGCGGTGCGCGGGGACCAGGCCGCGCGGGCACCGGGCTCCGCAGGCGGATGCAGCTGGACCGGCGCGCCGGTGTGCACGCGCCGGCCACCGAGGATGCCCTCGCGCAGGCGCAGCGTACCGGGCGGTACACGGTGGCTGTACAAGGCCCCGAGGAAGTCATCCTGGTGGTACAGCGCCACTACGCGCTGGCGCAGCGCCATCCGCCGCTGGGCGTACGTCCCGTCCGGAGGCGCGGCGAACACTTGGGTGGACAGGTTGACCGGTCCGTCCGCCACAGCGCTGTCCCAGGCCGACCACAACGCTTCAACCACCGCGATGGCGTCCCGGGTATCCGTACGCGGCGGCACGGGCCCCTGCGCCTGCGCATCGCCTGCAGGCAGGAGACTGGTCAGGGCCAGGCCCGCGACGGCAAACGGCAGGGGGGTGCGCGCGGCGGGCCGCGGGCCGGGCAACAGCGCGGCGCTGGCAACGAAGGGAAGCAGCGTGGCGGCCGGTGTGGTGCCGGCCGCCGCACGGCCGGTGGGAGGGGAGAGCAGCTTGCGCGCAGCACCGCCGGCCAGCTCCAGCTGCACCAGGGCGTGCGGGATGCCGGCAAGGCAGCGGCCGGTAGCGGTCCGCGGCGGAGCAATGCTGTTGTCTGGCCGCTGCCGTTGCCACAGCACCCAGGCCGTGCCCAGCAGCATCAGGCGCACCGGCGACGTTGCGGGCAGCAACGCGTGCTGCAGCGCACCGTGCGCCTCGCCCACCCCATCCAGCGCGGCAAGCAGCTCGGCCGGCAGCGCGGCGATCAACGGCTCCAGCCAGCGTCCTTCGCGCAGGGAAGGCAGGGGCAACTGGCACAGCCACTCCAGCCACGGCAACCATGCATCCTGCGCGAGCAGTGCCGCGACGGCGTGGGTCTGCATGGCCCAGTGCAGCGCCTGTGCACCGTGCGCGCCCAGCACCCGGTTGGTGACCGCGTACAGCGCTGCGCCCACGGCGCGCTGCGTGGACAGCCGCAGCAGGCCGTCAACAACGGCGCAGGCAACACGCCGGCCTTCATCCCGCAGGCGCATGTCCGCCGTGTGGGCTGGCACTGTCCCGCCAATGGCCGCGCTCACCTGCTCACGCACCCGCTGGTGGGCGGCGGGAGAGCGGCGTTCCAGGGCATCGATGACCCGTTGCGTGATCTCCCCGGGCCAAGCGGCTTGCATCAGGTGCGGCAGCTGTTGTTCGATCCGTGCCACTTCGGACGGCAGCAGCGGGCATCGACGCAGCAGCCGGTCGAGCACGGGATGAAATGCACCGGACGGTTCAGAACCGGGAGCGGCGGTCTCGCTGGGCGCATTCCGCACCCGGTGCGGGGCGGCGCGCGACGGGCGCGGCGCCGCCACAGCGGAGTGCGAATTCGAAGACGGCGCGCAGCCTGTATCCAGCAGTGGCAGTGGAAGCAGCGCAGACCTCCTGTGGCAGTGCGGTGCGCTTCGACGTGAGCGCGTTCCCATTCTGCCGCGGAGCGGGTTCCGCCGTTGTGCCCGGCGGCTCAGTTCAACCGGGCCAGAGCTGTCAGCACGATGTCAGGAACGGCCGCCGCGTCGCGACGGCACCAGGGCGAAGGTATCCACCGCGAGCTTCTCGGCATGATTGAGCCACGCGCGGATCTCCAGGTCGTCCACTTCGTGGTCGAGTCCGAACGGCACGTTGATGCGGCCGTCGGCGTCGGGTTGCACCCACTGCTGCGCCACCACCACCTTGCGCTTGGACGACACTGCCTCGATCCAGAAACCACGGTCGGGGGACTGTCTGGCCACCAGCTGCAGCATGTACTGCCCGGCACGGGTGCGGCGACCCTTCTGGGTGATCATGTGTGCCTGGCGGATGCTCGGGCGTGGACCATTGAACGGATCCAGTGGCGCGTCCACCGCGAAGCCCTGCCGCAGCTGCTCGTCGCGATACAGCTTGATGCCGTTGTCGCGGTTGACGAGCATGGCACACCAGTCGCCATCGGCGGAGCCGTCCTCAAAGGCGGTGCAGCGGTCCACATAGGCCAGCGTGTTGGACGGATCGGCCAGGTCGAACTGCTTGGAGGTGTTCTCCAGATAGACCGACTTCAGATCCCATTGCCTGTCGTACTCCAGCAGCACCGGCGGTTGCACATGCTGCAGACCGATCACCACCTGGTTGTCCTCGTCGATGCGCAGCTGGCGGGTCTTGTCACCCAGCCACAGAGAACGCGAGAACGCCAGATAGCGGGGGAAGTCCTTGCCGTCGTCGCGGAATGCTGCAGCACTGGCGCTGTCGGAGCGCTCCGGATGCAGCAGCGAGCGCCCGAAGCCGATGGCGCCGATCTCCGGCTCGATCAGGCTGAGCAGCGTGGCGCCGGAATCGAGCGTGGAGCCGTGCGTGGCGGCCAGCTGGCGCGGCGGGATGTCCTTGCCCAGGAACAGCAGCAGGTTCTCGCGTTTCTGGTTGGCCAGCACATGGCTGAGGTCATTGGGCATGGCCAGGTGGTCGGACGCGATCACGATCAGCGTGTCCTGGCCATACGGGCTGGCCTGGATGCGGTCCACCAGTCTGGAGATCAGGCCGTCGGTGCACTTGAGCGCGTTGAGCAGACCGATATCGCCGTAATCGCTCTTGTAGCGGGTGCGTTTGCAGGCCACCGGCAGGTGCCCGGCAGGATGGTGGGTGTCCATGGTCAGGGTGGTCAGCATGAACGGTTGCCCGGCTTTGGACAGCTGCAGGAAGCGGTCGTAGGCCTTGTCCAGCAGCACGTCGTCGTGCACGCCCCAGGTGGAGAAATGCGAACGCGCGATCTTCTGCTGCTTGAACCAGGCCAGGTCGTCGACAGCGTCGAAGCCATGGGTGGCCAGAAACTGCCCCTTGCCGGCGAACAATCCATTGGCGCCGCCCAGGTAGTGGTTGGTGTAACCCTGCTGCTTGAGATAGTCGCCCAGGCAGACCGCCTCGGGCAGGAAGCTGCCCATGCGGTCCATGCTGTTTTCATCGCCCTGCGCGGTGGTGAGCGGCACGCCACACATCGACGACACCAGTCCGGCAATCGTCCACCCGCCGCCCTCGGCCGACACCAGCCCACGCACATCCAGCGCCTGGCCGGCCAGGCGGTTCAGATTGGGCATCAGGCCCGGGAAGGCGGCTTCGTCCAGATAGGTGCGCTCCAGGCTTTCGCCGTAGATCCACACGATGTTGCGCGGCTTGCGCAGTGGCTGCTGCGGCACGCGGTATTCCGGTGCCACCATGCTGTAGTCGACCGGGCGCATCTGCTGGTACAGGCGCTGGCCGTCGCGATACAGCGGGCTCACACCGATGGCGAGCACCCACAGTGCGAGGAAGCCGGCGAACACGCTGCGGCCATGCGCCGTATGCCGCCAGCGCCTGACGCGTGGTGCCAGCAGCGGCAGCAGGGAGATCAGTGCAAGGGCGATGAACCCGGCGATGTAGCCCTTGAAGTCCGCAACCCCGGCCCCTTCCATGTCGGCACCCAGGTGATAGAGCGTTGCCGCATTCAGGCCATCGCCGGACAGCTTGTTGATCAGCCACCATGCGCTGAGCGTGAGCAGCAACAGCGACATCAACCCTGCCTTCCACCATACCCAACGTCCGGACGCCAACAGCAACCAGGTGAGCAGCAACAGCGACAGCAGCAGGATCCAGAGCATAGGCGGCATCGGCAGTGGAGACAGGTGGTGATGGACGCCATGACGGCGTATTCCCATCCGACCGGCTGTCCAACCACACCTGCATGACAGACCGATGACTGGATCATGCCTGCACGAACCTGACTGAAATGTTTGTTGAACGCGCGCGCTGCCGCCTTACACTGCATTGCGTTTCAAGAGGTAAAACGTACGTGAAGGCTAGCGGTGTCCGCGCTCTTCCTTCGAGCGCGCGCGCTTGTCGAAGATGAGCGCGCTCAGAATGATGCCCAGGCCGAGAAACACGCCGATCAGCATCAGCGTGAATGCGATGGCCGGATAGCCGAACAGATGCCAGCCGGTGTCCACCTTCATCATCATCGCCGCAGCAAGAATGAGCGCGGCGGTCACGATGCCCGCCGACACGCGGTTGGCGATCTTCTGCAGGTTTTCCATCAGCCGCGATTCTTCGAGCCCGGTCACCTTCATCTGCAGGCGGTTCTCGGCCAGCAGCGCCAGGATGTCGGACATCTTGCGCGGACCCTCACGCAGCAGCTGCTGCACTTCCATCGCTTCGCTGGCCAGGTTGGCCGCCGACAGCGATTTCTTCAGCCGCGCGCGCATCACGTGCTGCAGCTGCCGCTCGACAATACGGCGCGTGTCCAGGTCGGGCGACAGCAGCCGGCAGACCTGCTCCAGGTTGAGTAACGCCTTGCCCAGCAGGCTCAGCTCGGGCGGGGTGCGCAATCCGCTGGCGGTGGCAATCCGCACCAGATCAAGCACGACCCGGCCCTCGGAGAAATGATTGCTGGCGGCATAGCGCGCGATCAGCTGCCCGGTTTCGCGCAGGTAGCGCTCCTCATCAAAGAACTCCAGCCGCGTGCTGATGCCGATGATTTCGTCGGCTACTTCCTCGCCACGACCGTCCACGGCCGCAAACAGCAGTTTGAGCAGGCGCTCGCGAAGACGCGGTGGCATGTGCGCCACCATGCCGAGGTCGAAGATTGCCACGCGGCCTTCCGGGGTCACGCGCAGGTTGCCCGGGTGTGGATCGGCATGGATCTCGCCATGCACGAAAATCTGGTCGACATAGCCGCGGATCAACGCCGCGGCCAGCGGGCCCATCGGCTGCTCGGTGCGGCGCACATCGGGAATCATGTCCACGCGCACGCCCTGCGCCAGCTCCATGGTCAGCACCCGGTGGCTGCAGTAATCCCAGATCGGCTGCGGTACCCAGAGCGGTTTGAAGGGACGCAGGTGCTGGCCAAAGCGTTGCAGGTTCTCGGCTTCGGCCTGGTAGTCCAGCTCCTGCATCAGGGTCTTGGCGAACTCGTTGAGCCAGTCGCGCAGGCGCACGCGGCGCCCGACCTGGGTCAGATGGTCGGCAGCCAACGCAAAGCTGCGCAGTACTTCCAGGTCCGAACGCAGCTGCGCGGCCACTTCCGGCTTCTGCACCTTGACTGCGACCTCGCGACCGTCGTGGAGCTGCGCGCGGTGCACCTGCGCAATGGATGCGCAGCCCAGCGGTACCGGGTCGAAACTGGAAAACAGCTTGCCGACCGGCGCACCCAGTTCCTGTTCGATGATGGCGTAGACGCGCTCGACCGGGATGGCCGCCACGTTCTCCTGCATGCGCTCCAGTGCGGTGGCGAACTCCACCGGCACCATGTCCGGGCGGGTGGAGAGCATCTGCCCCAGCTTGACGAAGGTGGGGCCCAGCGACTCCAGGTCGGTAACGAACTGCTCGGCGTTCCCCTCCGGCGGGAGGTCGTGCATGGCCCGGGCATCCAGGTTCATTCCCGAAAATACCCCCGAGTGCCGGTAGCGCAGCAGCAGGCGCAGGATCTGGCTGCGGCGGTTCATGCCTTTGACCAGCGACGGCGAGCCGGGGATGACGGGCGTGGTATTCAAGCAGGGCTCCGGGGCAGGACGGACCCGCAGTGTCGCCGCAGGGCGGTGGTGGGGCGGTGAATCCGGGCGATCTTCCACGAACGTGGCCGGATCGGTCAGAATCGGCGCCTCCCTCCGATTTCTGGATTGCCATGGCCGGTGCCAGTCTGTTTGCGTTGCTCGACGATATTGCGGCCCTGCTGGATGACGTCTCGGTCCTGACCAAGGTCGCGGCCAAGAAGACCGCCGGTGTGCTCGGCGACGACCTGGCGCTGAACGCGCAGCAGGTCACCGGGGTGAATGCCAACCGGGAACTGCCGGTGGTGTGGGCGGTGGCCAAGGGTTCACTGGTGAACAAGGCGATCCTGGTGCCGGCGGCCCTGGCGATCAGCGCACTGGAGGCCTGGCTGAAAGGCAAGGGCTACCCGATCCCGATCGTGGTGCCGCTGATGATGATCGGCGGCGCGTTCCTGTGCTACGAGGGCGTGGAGAAGCTGGCGCACCGCTTCCTGCATTCGCAGGAGGAGGACGCGCAGCAGAGGGCAGCACGGGTCAAGGCGCTGGCTGACGAAAAGGTCGACATGGTGGCGTGGGAAAAGGACAAGGTGAAGGGCGCGATCCGCACCGACTTCATCCTGTCGGCCGAAATCATCGTGCTGTCGCTGGGCGTGGTGTCCACGGCCCCGTTCCTCAACCAGGTCACCGCACTGGTGGTGATTGCGCTGGCCATGACCGTGTTCGTGTACGGCCTGGTGGCCGGCATCGTGAAGCTGGATGACGTCGGTCTGTACCTGTCGAAGAAGGGCGGAGCAATCGCCGCGTTCGGGCGTGGCATGGTGCAGTCGGCCCCGTGGCTGATGAAATTCCTGTCGGTCGCCGGCACGCTGGCCATGTTCCTGGTCGGCGGCGGCATCCTGGTGCACAACGTGCCGGTGGTCCATCACGCCGTGCTTGAGATTGCCGCCAAGGTGGCGCCGTGGGGCTGGCTGGTGGAGGCGGGCGCGAACCTCGTCGTTGGCGTGGTCGCCGGTGCGGTGGTGCTGGCCGCGGTGACCGGTTTCCAGAAAATGCGCGGGAGTACCCCGGCGCATTGAGTGGAAGGCAACATGACGACCTGGATGCTGCGCTGACTGTCAGTCGGCGAACGGGTCAGGCAGCCGACTGACAGTCGGCGCTACCTTGGGCCGTCGGTCTTGGGCCATGGGTCACCGCAGGTGTTGGTGACCATGGGGTGCCGGTGTCCCGGTCACCCTGCCTGGACCCGGTTCTTGCCCACCCGCTTGGCGGCGTACAACGCCGCATCGGCGCGCTTGAGCAGCGCGTCGCCGGTTTCGCCGGGCTGCCATTGGCTGAGCCCGGCGCTGAAATGTACCGGCACACGCTGGCCGTCCAGCTGCAGCGGGCGCTGCGCCAGCGAGCGCTGCAGCCGCAGCAGGGTGGACATGCTGTCCGCGCCGGGGGTTTCCGGCATGAGCAGCACGAATTCGTCACCGCCGATCCGGGCGATGGTGTCGGTGCTGCGCAGCAGCAGCTGGCAGACCGTCACCAGGTGGCGCAGGATCGCGTCGCCGCCGGGGTGGCCATGGTCGCTGTTGGTCTGGTGGAAGTCGTCCAGGTCCAGAAGGGCCAGGGCCAGCGGATGTGCATGCCGCTCGGCGCGGGCCAGCTCGCGCTCCAGCAGTTCGTCGAAGCCGCGCCGGTTCAGCGCACCGGTCAGCGGATCGGTGCGCACCAGCCCGGAGACGTCGCGCAGTTCCTGTTCCAGTTCGGCGATGCGCGCTTCGGCCTGCTCCACTTCGCGGCGTGCATTGCCCAGGTGGTCGCGCGCCTGCAGCGCCTGTTCCTGCACGCGAGTGGTGTCCTGCAGCACGTCCTGCAGCAGCTGGTTCAGATCGGCGATGCTGCGCGCTTCCTTCAGCGCCAGCGCGTAGCTGCTGATCCGGTCGTGGTACTCGCCGGTACTGACCGCCATGCCGTCCAGGCGTTCGATGAAGCCGCCCATCAGGCTCTTCATCGCGGCCTTGGATTCGACGATGCCCTGCTTGAGCAGCCCCTGCTTGTAGATCACCTCGCGCAGGTTGGCGCGGGCGTGCTCGACCGAATCCCGGTCCAGCGGCCCGCTGATCAGCTCGCGCACCGCATGCAGCTGGCCATGCAGCCAGCTGCTGTCGTCGAGCAGCTCGCCAATGTTCTCCAGCAGCAGGTCGAACAGGCTCAGCAGCAGTTCCTGCTGTTCCTGCCAGCCATCGCTGCGCACGCCGATCTGGTGGGTGAGCTCGCGCAGGCGCAGCTCCAGCGGCTGCAGCGGCTGGCCCGGGTGCCACTGGCGCAGCTCGGCGGCCAGCTGCACCGGCTCGTCCTTCAGCTCGGGCATGTTCTGCAGCAGGCTGGCCACGGTCACGCCCAGGGTCAGGCGCAGCAGCTCCCGCAGGCGCAGGCTGTCCGGCTGCCCGTCGGGGCTGTCCTGTTCGATGGTACGGATGTACTTGTCGATCAGCTGGCGCATGGCGCGGCCATAGCTGACCCAATCGGCGCTGCGCTGTGCCGACTGCAGGCGCAGTCCCATGTCGCCCAGCTCGCCGGGGAGGGTGGACATGCCGTGGGCGAACGCCTCCAGCAGCGGCTCGGGCTGTTCCGCACCGGCGAACAGGCGCTGCAGCATCGCGCTGCTGCCACCCTTGAGCGCCGGCGCCTCCGTTGTCGCGCCGCCCGGGCTGTCTTTCGCCTGCCGTCGCAGCAGCAGCCTGCCCACGGCAGTGCCCGGGCTGGGGCTGGGAAGAGCGTCCTGCGGGTCCTTCATGCGGCGGGTCCTGGGTGGGTCACCGGCAGCGGGGCCGGACGGAGGGGAGCGTTGGAACAGTATCGGCGCCGGGGTCGCGGGCTTGAACCCGATGCTGTGCCACGATGGTAGGGAATCGGACGGCAGGAGTATGCGATGAAGGTCATGCTGGTGGGCGCGACCGGGCTGGTCGGCGGACAGGTACTGCAGCAGCTGCTGGATGACGGGCGCTGCGATGCGGTGGTGGCGCCGACGCGGCGTACGCTGGGGCTGTCCACTCCCGCGCTGCTCAACCCGGTGGTGGACTTCGAACACCTGCCGCTGGAGGCGGACTGGTGGGCGGTGGACACCGTGATCTGTGCGCTGGGCAGCACCCTCAAGCAGGCCGGCAGCCGCGAGGCCTTCGCCCGCATCGACCACGACTACCCGCTGCGGGTGGCCGAGCAGGCCAGGGCACGCGGCGCGCATGCATTCGTGCTGAACTCGGCGAAGGGCGCCGATGCCGGCTCGCGGATCTTCTACAGCCAGGTCAAGGGTCGCCTGGAACAGGACCTGCGCGCGCTGGGGTATCCCTCACTGACCCTGGTCCAACCGGGCCTGATCGGTGGCGAGCGCAGCGAGAGACGCGCGGGCGAGCACCTGGCCAGCCTGGTGCTGGGCGCGCTGGGTAATGTGTTGCCGCGCGCCTGGCGGATCAATCCGGCCGAGCGCATCGCCGCCGCGATGGTGGAGGCAGCGCTGGCACCGCGCCCAGGCGTGACCGTGGTGGGATCGGCCGAACTGGTGTGACGCAAACGACAACGGCCACCTCGCGGTGGCCGTTGTTGAAGCGTCATCGCGTGCCCACCTACGGCGAGCACATCACGGACAGGCTCAATTCGCCAGGGCGAGATCGTCCAGCATCGCACGCAGGAAGCGCGCGGCTTCGCCGCCGGTGGTGGCGCGGTGGTCGAACGTGACCGACAGCGGGATCACCTTGTGCGCTTCCACGCCCCCCATCACCGGGGTCATCTGGTGGCGGGCACGGCCGGCACCGACGATGGCCACGCACGGCGGCACCACGACCGGGGTCGCGTAGCGGCCGGCGAACATGCCGAAGTTGGACAGCGAGATGGTGTAACCGCTCAGCTCGGAGGCTGCGATGGAGCGTGCTTCCACCTGCTCGCGCAGACGGTTCACGCCTTCACGGATACCGCGTGCATCCAGCACGTCCGCGTTGCGCAGCGCCGGCACGAACAGACCGTCGTCGGTGTCCACCGCGATGCCCACGTCCACGTGCGCATGCAGGGTACGGGTCAGTGCATCGCCATCGAACCAGGCATTGAGTGCCGGGACCTTCTGGCAGCCCACCACGATCGCGCGCACCAGGCGGGCGGTGACGTCGTTGCCCGGCACCCAGGCGTGGATGTCCGCATCGTCGTTCAGCGTGGTCGGCACGACCTTGCTGTGCGCGTCGGCCATCACCCGCGCCATGTTGCGGCGCACGCCCTTGAGCGGCTCCGGCTGACCCTTGGCGACCACGCCGGGCGGCTGGGTGCGCATCGGCTTGCCGGCAGCCGACAACGGCGCGCGGGCGTCGGCGGCACGGGCCATCGGCGCAGCAGCCACCGGGGCAGCTGCAGCCGGCGCAGCGGCTGCCGGCGCTGGCGCGGCGCCGACCTTGGCGCTGCCATCGGCGGCGGCCTGCTTGACGTCGGCCATGGTCACCGCGCCATCGGCGCCGGTGGCACGCACGCGGCTCAGGTCCACGCCCAGCTTGCGCGCGGTGGCGCGCACAGCCGGCACGGCCTTGACCCCACCGACCGCGACCGCCTGTTCGGCGTGCACGGCATTGGAGCTCTGCATCGCCCCCACCACGGTGCCGGCATCATCGCGCTCGGCGCCCGGCTTGGCGATTTCGCCGCCGTCGTCGGAGGCCACCACCTTGTCCGGCTGGGCCGGCGCGGGCTGGCCGGTGCTGGGGCTGGCTGCGGGAGCAGCGTGCCCGTGGCTGTGGCCGGTGTCCTGGCCATCGGCGCGCTGCGGCAGGTTCGGGTCCAGCTCGAACTGGGCCAGCACGCTGCCGGTGGGAATGATGTCGCCGGCGCCGCCGGCCAGTTTCAGGACTTTGCCGGAAAACGGCGAGGGCACTTCAACCACGGCCTTGGCGGTCTCCATCGAAACCAGCGGTTCGTCCAGCCTGATCACGTCGCCTTCCTTGACGAACCACTCGACGATCGTTGCGTCGGGCAGGCCTTCGCCGAGGTCGGGCAGGTGGAAATTCTTGTTCTCACTCATGTGCAGTTCTCTTCCAGCAGTTCGAGATCGCGGGCCGGCAGCCAGCCCGTCGCGCCGTTCGCGCGCTCGGACCACCACCAGCCACCGTGTTCATGATGCAGTTTGACCAGTTCACCGCTGTCCACGTCCAGTTCGCGGGCGTCATAGTCGCGCAGGGCTTCAGCGCGACCATCGTCCAGCAACTGCAACCACGCTACCGGTGCCCAGCCGGCACGCCCGTCATCGGTGCGTACCCAGGCAAATGCCGGCCATTCCTCGTCACGAACACCCAGTTCGACGATCTGGCCGGTGCGGAACCGGAGCGGGTTGGGGTACTGGCTGCGGTACGGGCCCAGAAGTCTGGCCCGCATGTCAGCCCGCCGCCACCGCGCGTTTGGCCGCGCTCACGATCCGGTCCACGCTGGGCAGGTACTTCATTTCCAGACGGAACAACGGAATGTGGGTGTCGTAGCCGGTGACGCGTTCAACAGGGGCCAGCAGGTCGTACAGCGATTCCTCGGCCAGGCGCGCGGCGATCTCGGCGCCGAAGCCCGCCGTTTTCGGGGCCTCCTGCACGATCACGCAGCGGCCGGTCTTGGCGACCGACTCGGCGATGGTGGCGAAGTCGAGCGGGCGCAGCGTGGCCACGTCGATCACTTCGGCACTGATGCCTTCGCCGGCCAGCTTGTCGGCTGCTTCCAGCGCTTCCTTCACCTGCGCGCCCCAGGTCACCAGGGTCACGTCGGTGCCGTCGCGCAGCACGAAGCACACGTCCAGCGGCAGCGCTTCGCCATCGTTGACCACCACTTCCTTGTACTGGCGGTAGATGCGCTTGGGTTCCATGTAGATCACCGGATCCGGCTCACGGATCGCGGCCAGCAGCAGGCCGTAGGCACGCTGCGGCGAGGACGGCAGCACCACGCGCAGGCCCGGCACGTTGGTGAAGATCGCCTCGTTGGCTTCGCTGTGGTGTTCCGGTGCGCGGATGCCGCCGCCCCACGGCACGCGCAGCACCATCGGGCAGTGCAGGCGACCGCGTGTACGGTAACGCAGGCGCGCGGCGTGGCAGACGATGTGGTCGACCATCGGGTACATGAACCCGTCGAACTGGGCTTCGGCCACCGGCTTCATGCCCTGCGCGGCCAGGCCGATGGTCAGGCCGGCGATGGTGGTTTCATCCAGCGGGGTATCCAGGATGCGGTCGGCGCCGAAGCGCTGCTGCAGGCCCGCAGTGGCGCGGAACACGCCACCGTTGACGCCCACGTCCTCGCCCAGGACCAGAACCGATTTGTCGTGTTCCAGTTCCCAGGCCAGGGCCTGGGTGATGGCTTCGATGAGGGTGATCGGCGTGCTGGTCATGCTGTCTTCTCCGCGCGCGACGGCGGCGCTGTCGGCGGCGTTGGTCTGCGCGCTGGAGGCGCCGTTCTTGATCTCATCCATGGCGCTGCTCCAGGGCAATGGCCTGCGCGCGCTGGGCCAGCAGGTCCTGCGGCGGATCGGCATACAGGAAGTCGAACATCGCCTCGACCGGCTGCACCGGGGTGTTGAGGTACAGGTTCACTTCTTCATCCACGCGCTTGCCGCATTCGACGGTCCAGGCCTGTTCCTCTTCCTCGCTCCACACGCCGGCGTTGATCAGGTACTTGCGCAGGCGCAGCATCGGCTCGCGCTGCCAGGCATCCTTGACCTCGGCGTCGTCGCGGTAGCGGCGCGCGTCATCGGCGGTGGTGTGGTCGGACAGGCGGTAGGTCATCAGTTCCAGCACGGTGCCGCCGTCGCCGGCCAGCGCGCGCTCGCGCGCCTGCAGCATGGCGGCCATCACCGCGATCAGATCGTTGCCGTCCACCTGCAGGCAGTGCAGGCCACCGGCCAGCCCCTTCTGGGCCAGCGTTTCGGCGCCGGTCTGGGCCGACCGCGGGACCGAGATGGCCCAGCCGTTGTTGACGATGCACAGGATCAGCGGGAGCTTGTAGGCGCCGGCCGAATTCAGTGCGGCGTAGAAGTCGGTCTTGGAGCTGCCGCCGTCGCCACACACGGCCACGGCGATCTGCTGTTCGTGGTTGAGCTTGAACTTGAGTGCGGCGCCGGCGGCGTGCAGGCACTGGGTGGAAATCGGCACGCAGAACGGGAAGTCCTTGGCCGCATTGCCACCGTAGTCGTTGCCGCGCTCGTCGCCGCCCCAGTACATCAGGACGTCGCGCGGGCGCACGCCGCGCATGAACATGGCGCCGTACTCGCGGTAGGACGGTGCGAACACGTCGTCCTTCTGCATGGCAGCGCCAATGCCCACGTGAGCCGCTTCATGGCCCAGGCAGGCGGCATAGGTCCCCAGTTTGCCGGTGCGCTGCAACGCGATCGACTTGCCGTCGAACACGCGCACGAACAGCATCTGCTTGAACATCGGCAGCAGCGCACGCGGATCGCGCAGGGCATCGGGCAGGTCATCGCGGACGAGCGTGCCGTCCGTGTCCAGGTACTGCAGGTATTCGATCTTGAACTCAGCGGCAACCGTCATTGCGTACTGCACCTTCGACAGGAAGTTACAAATGATATGAATTGCCATGTTAAGGAAGGCGTACGAAAAAGCCGTCCTGCGGCGCAGCAAGAAACCGCGCCCGGCACCACCCCGGTATACCCGGGAACCGCCGCCAAGGCCAATAACATCAACGTATTCAGTTGGCTCAACGGTACATGAGCGCCGCCGCGATCCCCGCCTGGCCCGGAGCAGTCCTGCGGCGTGCGCGCGCTGAACGCGGCGCCTGCCCCGGCTCCAGACGCCCGCGTAGGGTGGGGAACGCCCGGTCATCGGGCCACTGCGCTACGCTTTGACCCCCTCAAGCGGTCCCCGCCATGTCTGTCGACAAGAACCAACGCGATCTGGAAGCCGGCATCCACACCGACCTGGAAGGCCGCCTCACCTATGGCGGCTACCTGCGGCTGGACCAGCTGCTCGCGGCGCAGCAGCCGCTGTCCAACCCGCCACACCACGACGAAATGCTGTTCATCATCCAGCACCAGACCTCGGAGCTGTGGCTGAAGCTGCTGGGGCACGAACTGCGCGCGGCGATCGGCTTCCTGCAGCGCGACCAGGTCTGGCAGTGCCAGAAGGTGCTGGCGCGCAGCAAGCTGGTGCTGCGCCAGCTGACCGAGCAGTGGTCGGTGCTGGAGACCCTGACGCCGTCCGAATACATGGGCTTCCGCGACGTGCTGGGCCCGTCGTCTGGCTTCCAGTCGCTGCAGTACCGCTACATCGAGTTCCTGCTGGGCAACAAGAACGCACAGATGCTGCAGGTGTTCTCGCACGACCCGGCCGGCCAGGCACAACTGCAGCAGGTGCTGGACGCGCCCAGCCTGTATGAGGAATTCCTGCGGTACCTGGCCCGCTTCGGCCATGCCATCCCGGCCGGCTACCTGGACCGCGACTGGCAGCAGCCGCACGTGTCCGACGACACGCTGCTGCCGGTGTTCGAACGGATCTACCAGAACACCGACCGCTACTGGCGCGAGTACGCCCTGTGCGAGGACCTGGTGGACCTGGAAACCGCTTTCCAGCTCTGGCGGTTCCGCCACATGCGCACGGTGATGCGGGTGATCGGCTTCAAGCGCGGCACCGGCGGTTCCAGCGGGGTAGGGTTCCTGCGCCAGGCGCTGGAGCTGACCTTCTTCCCGGAACTGTTCCAGGTGCGCACCACGATCCGCAATGACGACCCGATGCCGCCGGACGCCTGAGCCGGCAGCCGTTCGGGATAAGCCTATTCATATTCTCCGGCCGCACCCGCCGTACGGTGCGGCAGGCCCCGCCATTGCTGCCCCGGCGGCCCCGGGCCGGTAGTTGCAGGTGCAAGTTCAGCGACCGTGCGGCCAGCTGCACACATCGGTGTGTATTTGACGTGAACGCCGTTGTTCTGGGATTCTCCCGCGTTGTCTCGCACATCGGACGTGCATGTCTTCCACCGAACCCAGGAATCCCGCATGAGCGTAGACGCCGCCGCGAAATCCGTTCCCGACCCGGCGTTGCCGGCGTTCAAGACCACGCTGGGCCACCCGCGCCCGCTGTGGATGCTGTTCATGACCGAGTTCTGGGAGCGCTTTGCGTTCTACGGAATCCGCTGGGCGCTGGTGCTGTACATCGTGGCCCAGTTCCACAACGGCGATTCCGCCGGTGAGGGTGCTGCCGGCGTTACCTACGGTGCCTACCTGGCGCTGGTGTACGCCGCCGCCATTTTCGGTGGCTATGTCGCGGATCGGGTCCTGGGGTACCAGCGTTCCATTCTGACCGGCGCGCTGATCATGGCAGCGGGTCTGTTCATGATTTCGGTGCCGAACAAGGAAGTGTTCGAGCTGGGCCTGGCCACCATCATCATCGGCAACGGCCTGTTCAAACCGAACATCTCGACCATGGTCGGCAAGCTGTATGGCCTGAAGGATGAGCGCCGCGATTCGGGCTTCACCATCTTCTACATGGGCATCAACATCGGCGCGATGATTGCGCCGGTACTGACCGACTACTTTGCCCGCAAGGTGTTCGGCACCGAAGCGATGCCGTCCTACAAGGTCGTGTTCATCGCCTCGGGCGTCGGCATGCTGCTGAGCCTGGTGTGGTTCTACATCGGCCGCGCCGGCCTGAAGGGTATCGGCGCGCCGCCCGCCGGTGCGGAAGGTTTCGGCCGCATCGTGGTGGTCTTCATCGGTGCGATGCTGGCCATTCCGGTGGCCTACTTTCTGCTGTCGACGGGCTCGACCGTGCTGGCCTGGATCCTGGGCGCGCTGTTCATCGGGCTGGGCATCCTGCTTCTGGTGGAAGGCATCCGCGAGGGCAAGGTCCAACGTGATCGCGTGATCGCCATGCTGATCATCTTTGTCTTCAACGTGATGTTCTGGATGTTCTTCGAGCAGGCAGGCAGCTCCTTCACCTTCCTGGCCGACAAGATCGTCGACCGCAACCTCGGCGGCTGGACCTTCCCGACCGCTTGGTTCCAGTCGGTCAACTCGGTGGCCATCATCACCCTGGCCCCTCTGGTGGCCTGGATCTGGGTGAAGATGGGCAGCGCCAATCCGTCCATTCCGCGCAAATTCGGTTTGGGCCTGCTGTTCAACGGCGCGGCCTTCGCGCTGCTGATGCTGGCACTGTCGAGCATGGTCGTGGACGGCAAGATCCCGTTCTGGACGCTGTTCATGGTCTACGTCATCCAGTCGGTGGGTGAGCTGTGCCTGTCGCCGATCGGCCTGTCGATGGTGACCAAGCTGGCCCCGGTGCGCCTGGTGGGCTTCGGCATGGGCGGCTGGTTCCTGTCCACCGGCATCGGCAACAACCTGTCGGGCATCTACTCCAAGTTCATCAGTGGTGAAACCGGCATGTCGGTGGAGTCTGCGCTGCACGGCTACACGCTTGGCTTCTGGGCCCTGATCATTTCGGGTGTGCTGCTGTTCCTGCTCGCACCGTTCATCAACAAGCTGATGCACGGCGTCAAGTGAGGTCTGCGATGCGCATGAACATGTGGTGGTCTCCGACGATCGTGGCCGGCCTGTTGGCCGCCTGTTCGCCGTCGGCGCCCACTGCGGCGCCTGCGCAGCCGCTGGACACCGCCGGCCAGACGCCGCCGATGGCCGCTGCCGACCAGCCGGCGGCCTCGGGCAACACCCCGGCCGCGGCGGACGTCGCCGCGGTCGCCGGGCTCAACACGCAGTTCGACCCGGCCCGCGACCCGGTCGCCGACCTGGCCACGGCCAAGATCGAGGCCCAGCGCGCTGGCAAGCGGATCGTGCTGGACGTCGGTGGCGAATGGTGCTCCTGGTGCCATCTGCTGGATGCCTTCATCGAAGGCGATGCGGACATCCGCAGCTTCCGCGATGCCAACTACGTCTGGATGAAGGTGAACTACAGCGAGGACAACGAGAATGCGGCCTTCCTGTCGCAGTTCCCCGCGATCAAGGGGTACCCGCACCTGTTCGTGCTCGATGCCGACGGCAAGCTGCTCCACTCGCAGTTCACCGGTGAGCTGGAAGCAGACAAGGGTCAGCCGAAGGGGTACAACCGTGAAAGGTTCGTTGCCTTCATGAAGGAATGGGCGCCGCTCAAGGCGCACTGATCGATCCGGAAAATGCCGCGGCCACCGCGGCATTTTTTTTCAAGACTGGTCGCGACCGACGCAATGCCGGCCGCTGGCCGGCTCCACGCAAACCTGGCTTGGCCAGGAGCCGGCCAGCGGCCGGCACTACAGTTGCCTGGTTGCCTGCCGCTATCTCCAAGGACCTCATGGATGGACGCGCATGCAGCCTGGAACTTCCGATAGCACCGACGCGCCGACCGGCGTAAGCCTGCCGCCAGCGGACCTGCTGCTGGACGACCATTCGGCGCATGGGGCCGACACCGACACGCCAGACCCAGGAACCGCGTTCTACCGCCTGCCGCTGGTATTGGTGCCCGACAACGTGCTGCTCACGGCGGCCGTGCAGAAGCTGGTGGAGCAGAAAGCCCAGCTCGACCAGTTGGCGCGCACCCCGTCCCTGGCCGGTGCGCTGCCGGCCGAATGGCAGGGCAACGGCACGCGCGGGGTGGACCTGCAGGCCTTCGTACTCTCCGTGTTGCCCTACCTGCATAACGCCACCAAGACGGAAACCGCACCGGCACGCCTGCCGCTCAAGCACGTGCTGGGGGACAGCGGGCGCTGGGGCCACCAGGACGTGGCCGAGCCGAAATCGCTCGCGTTCTTCCTGGCCAGCGACGACCGCGCCAGCGCGGGAGCGAAGGATCCTGCCGAGGCCTATCTGGTCGCCGCGCTGGGCCTGGCCTGGGCGAACGAAGGCCGCACCCGCCCGGGCTTCCTGCGCCAGATGGGCTACCCCAGCATGGCCGCGCGGGTGCATGTGCTGCCGTACCCGGAACCCGGTCAGCTGGCCCTCTACAGCGTGGTGGCGCACGGCGTGGCGCAGGTCTGGTGCGTGCTGGACCGGCGCAAGCTTCGACCCCTACTGGCGCCGTGGCTCAGCGTGCCGCTGCTGACCGCCTACGGCGTTGCCGCTCCGGCGCCGTGGCCGGCGTCTTACCCGGCGCTGGATGAAGTGGCCCGGGCCTTGGCCGCTGCCCGCACGGGCAAGGGGCCGGTCGAAGTGGATCTGCCCAAGGTGGTGGCCAAACTGGCCGAGGATGCCTCGGGCGAGACCTGGATGCCGGTCAGCCTGCTGCAGGTCGGCACCTGGGCGCCGCGCTGGCGCTACTTCCTGGCGACCTTCATCGCGTTGCCGGCGGCTCTGCTGGTGATTGCCGCACTGGCCCTGCCCGGCGCGCTGGAAGCGGCCGCCGTTGCGGCCTCGCTGGGCCTGGCGGCCGGCGCCATCGGCGCCCTGGCGGCGCCATGGGTGTATGCCCGCCGCAAGCATCTGAGCTGATGGTGGAAGCGTGACGACCAACGGTCGTCACCTACCGCGGGAGCGCGCTAGGGCGATGTGCGTGCCGCCTGTGCATTGATCCCGGGGCAGCGGCTCGGCGACCCCGGTAGGTACCGACCGTTGGTCGGTACGTTCTCGGGTCAACCTTCATCCATCTTCTGCAGGCCATCCCCGGCCAGGCGCAGGATCAGCGTTTCCAGCATCTGCTCTTCTTCCTCGCTCAGCACGGACATCAGCTTGCGGGTGATCTCGATCACCAGCGGCGCGATGGTCTCGTACACCTCGAAGCCGGCCGCCGACAACGCCAGCACCGATCGCCGGCGGTCGTCGCCGTGGGTTTCACGTTTGATGAAGCCGCGTTCGAGCAGTCTGGCCACGGCGCGGCTGACCGCCACCTTGTCCATCGCGGTACGGTCGGAGACCTCGCTGGCCGACGACCCCGGGTACAGCGCGAGGATGGTGATCACCCGCCACTCCGGAATCGCCAGCCCGTAACGGTCCCCATACAGCTTGGCGATGTTGCCGCTGACCCGGTTGGACAGGACGCTCAGCCGGTAGGGCAGGAACTGCTCCAGGTCGAGCAGGGCGTGCGAGGCGCGGATGCTGTGGCTGCTGGGATCGGCTGGGCTCATGCTGCGGTGCACCTTGATGGTGGTTTCATGTGAAACTATAACCTTGTTTCCGGACTCCGCATTCTCGCGGGTCTGCCTTCCGCCCGCACCTGGTTTTTTTCCGGGGGTGGGCCGCTTCGGAGCCACGTCATGAGCAGCCAGCCCGCCACCGCGTCGTACGCCCCCAACCCGGGCATGCAGGTCACCACCTTCGAGAACCCGATGGGCATCGACGGGTTCGAATTCGTCGAATTCGCCGCGCCGGCCGGTCGTGGTGCCGAACTCCACGCTTACTTCCGCAGCATGGGCTTCACCGCCGTGCTGCGCCACAAGCAGCGCGCCATCACCGTCTACCGCCAGGGCGGCGTCAACTTCCTGGTCAATGAAGAGCCCGATTCGTTCGCCTCCGACTTCGCTGAAAAGCACGGCCCCTGTGCCTGCGGCTTTGCCATCCGCTTCCAGAAGCCGGGCGCCGAGGTGCTGCAGATGGCGCTGGGCAACGGTGCCGAGCAGGTGGATTTCAAGCCGGAAACCAAGGCGGTGCCGACCCCGGTGATCAAGGGCATCGGCGACTGCATGCTGTATCTGGTCGACCGTTACGGCGCCAGCGGCAGCGTGTTCGATACCGACTATGCGCCGATCGAAGGCGCCGACCAGAACCCGGTCGGGTTCGGCCTGACCTTCATCGACCACCTCACCCACAACCTGTATTTCGGCAACATGCAGCAGTGGTCGGACTACTACGAGCGCCTGTTCAACTTCCGCGAGATCCGCTATTTCGACATCAAGGGCCTCAAGACCGGCCTGGTGTCCAAGGCGATGACCGCGCCGGACGGCATCGTGCGCATTCCGCTCAATGAATCGTCCGACCCGAAGAGCCAGATCAACGAATACCTGGATGCGTACAAGGGCGAGGGCATCCAGCACATCGCCTGCTTCACCGAAAACATCTACGACACCGTCGAAGCCATGCGTGCGCAGGGGGTGGAGTTCCTGGACACGCCGGACACCTACTTCGAGGTGATCGACCTGCGCGTGCCCGGCCATGGCGAAGACGTTGCCCGCCTGGCGAAAAACAAGATCCTGATCGACGCCGACCCGGAGACCAAGCAGCGCAAGCTGCTGCAGATCTTCACCACCAACTGCATCGGGCCGATCTTCTTCGAGATCATCCAGCGCAAGGGCAACGAAGGGTTCGGCGAAGGCAACTTCACCGCGCTGTTCGAGAGCATCGAGCGCGACCAGATCAAGCGCGGCGTTCTGTAACAAGGATCCCACCATGCCCACCTCCATCGCGTCCCGCGGTTACCAGACCGGCTTCGGCAACGAGTTCGCCACCGAAGCGGTGGACGGTGCGTTGCCGATCGGCCGGAATTCGCCGCAGCAGGTGGCGCACGGCCTGTACGCCGAGCAGCTGTCGGGAACGGCCTTTACGGCGCCGCGCGGCAGCAACCGGCGCAGCTGGCTCTACCGCATTCGTCCGGCGGTGACGCATGGGGAATTCCAGCCCTATGCCCAGCCGCATCTGCGCAGCGACTTTGCGCAGGGCGCGGTGTCGCCCAACCAGCTGCGCTGGGATCCGTTGCCATTGCCGGCCGGGCCGGTGGACTTCGTCGACGGCCTGTACACCATGGGCGGCAATGGTTCACCCGACGCGCATGGCGGGGTGGGCATCCACCTGTACGCTGCCACCGCCGATATGCAGGGGCGCTACTTCTACGACGCCGATGGTGAGCTGTTGATCGTGCCGCAGCTGGGCCGGCTGCGCCTGCTCACCGAGCTGGGCGTGATCGAGATCGAACCCCAGCAGATCGCGGTGATCCCACGTGGCGTTCGGTTCCGCGTGGAGCTGCCCGACGGGCAGGCGCGCGGTTACATCTGCGAAAACTTCGGCGCATTGCTCAGGCTTCCGGACCTGGGACCGATCGGTTCCAATGGGCTGGCCAATCCGCGCGACTTCGAGACGCCGCATGCTGCGTATGAAGATCTGGACGGCGCGTTCGAGCTGATCGCCAAGTTCCAGGGCCAGCTATGGCGCGCGGACATCGACCACTCGCCGCTGGACGTGGTCGCCTGGCATGGCAATTACGCGCCCTACCGGTACGACCTGCGCCGTTTCAATACGATCGGCTCGATCAGCCACGATCATCCGGATCCGTCGATCTTCCTGGTGCTGCACTCGCCCAGCGACACCGCCGGCACCAGCAACATGGACTTCGCGATCTTCCCGCCGCGCTGGCTGGTGGCGCAGGATACGTTCCGGCCGCCGTGGTTCCATCGCAACATCGCCAGCGAGTTCATGGGCCTGATCCACGGCGCGTACGATGCCAAGGCGGAGGGCTTCGTGCCCGGCGGTGCGTCGCTGCACAACAGCATGAGCGGGCATGGTCCGGATGCTGCCACCTTCGAAAAGGCCTCCGCCGCCGACCTGAGCCGGCCGGACGTGATCAAGGACACCATGGCCTTCATGTTCGAAACCCGCGGCGTGATCCGCCCCACCGCGCAGGCGATGGACGCGGCGCACCGCCAGCGTGGCTACCAGCACTGTTGGCAGGGGTTGAAAAAGAACTTTGTCGGCTGACCCACTCCCTCACCGGAGGTAGTGGTACCGGAGCGATCATCCGCTCAGCCAGTCACGGTGCCGACCTGTTCCAGCTGCGCCGCATGCGACTGCGGCAGCACCTCGAACAGGCGCTGGCGCACGCGCTCGGCGTACCCGGACGAGGTCAACGTGGGCAACGCCTCCAGCGCGCCGTGCAGTGCGGCGACGACCTGCTCGTCGCTTCTTGCCTGCTGCAGGGTGTGAAGCAGGGCAGCCGCCTGCGGATGCCGCTGCAGCTCGAGGATGCCCAACAGGTAGATGCGCGCGGCCACCAGCGAGCGGCGGCGTTCGGTGACGGGAGCGGCACTGGTGGTCGCGCTCGTGGCAGTTGGCCCCTCGGGCGCGGGCGCTGGCACCGCCTCCGGCGGCGCGGTGGACACCAGATACCCGGCCTGGATCAGCTGGATGACCATCGCCGAGGCTTCCGGCCCGATCATGGCAGTGAGCTGGGCCAGGTCGCGCTGGCCATCGCACAGGATGAGCAGGCGCCGTTGGCGCATGTCCAGCGGCGCGCGGTGGGCCTGCAGGGCGTCGCGGGCAAGGTCGGTCTTACGCGGTTGCATGGGCGTGGGGTCGAAGCGGTGCAGGCCGAGCCTGAACGCCGCCGATGTAACGGTGATGACAGCCGCGTGTGCATGCACAGGCTGCACGCGGCCCACGCTAGCCTGCGGCCACTGACAGGAGGGCGTGCAGATGAAGCAACTGGGAAGCGTTATGGCCTTGGGTATGGCGTTGGCGTTGGGCGCCTGCGACCGTGCCCCGGAAACCCCCTCGACCGATGCGGACGCCGCCGTGGTCGACCCGGCGCCCGCCGAGGCCACTGGCGCTGCGCCGGCCGCACCGGTGGCCGATACGGCGCAGGGTCCAGCGCGCCTGGATGGCTATGGGCCGCTCACCCTCGGCGCTACGGTGGACGAGGTCCGGACGGCCTGGAAGGAGCCCCTGCAGGGCGATGTTCCCGATGACTACTGCCACGCATTGCGCCCCCAGGGCAGTCAGGCCGACGAGGTGATCCTGATGATCGAAGGCAAACGGCTGGTGCGCTACGACGTGCGCAACGACCGTATCGTCGCGCCGGGCGGCGGCAAGGTGGGCATGTCGCTGGGCCAGCTGCAGACGCTGTACCCCGACCGTGGCGATCTCACCCCGCACAAGTACGACGAGAAGGGCCACAACCTGCGCGTGCGCCCGGCGGCCGAGGGCGGCGCGCTGGTGAACTTCGAGATCAATGGCGACGGCAACGTGACCGCCTGGCGGGTTGGAAAGACCCCCCAGGTGGACTACGTGGAAGGCTGTTCCTGAGGTCAAGGGATTGCCGGGCAGAGCCTGGCACTACCGGTAAAGATCGCCCGGCAGAAGCCGGCATGGCGGAAGGATTGCCGGGCAGAGCCCGGCACTACAGAATCGGGACACATCACTTGGGGATCCACCGATGATCGCTGCCACCGTTTGGTTCCTGCTGGGCCTGCTGCTGCTTGCGCTCGGCGGGGATTCCATCGTCAAGGCTGCCTCCGGGCTGGCCCAGCGCTTCGGCGCATCGCCGTTCGTCGCCGGTCTGCTGCTGGTCGCCTTTGGCACCTCCCTGCCGGAGCTGGTCGTCAACGCACGCGCCTTCGTGGTGGGGGCCGAAGACCTGGCGCTGGGCAACGCGGTGGGCAGCAACATCGTCAACGTGGGTCTGACCCTGGGCATGGCCGCGCTGGCGGCACCGCTGCTGGTCCGCGCCCGGCTGCTGTCGCCGCTGCTTCTGCTGCTTGCGGTGGCCAGCCTGGCGTTGATCGTGTTCGGCCTGGACGGGGTGATCGCGCGCTGGGAAGGCGCAGTGCTGCTGCTGGGCTTCGTTGCGGTGCTGGTGTTCGTGCTGCGCGCGGCGCGGCGCGAATCCGAACCGGTGCGTGAGGCCATCGCCGGCTATGCCATGACCCGCACCGGGGTGCTGCTGAATGTACTGCGGGTGGTGTTCGCGGCCGTGTGCCTGTACTACGGCGCGCGCTGGGTCGTCGGTGCGGCGCCGGTGATGGGTGCCAGCCTGGGCTGGTCGCCGCTGCTGGTGGGCCTGCTGCCCGTCGCCATTGGCACCGCGTTGCCGGAGGTGGCAGCGGCCATCGTCGCCGCGCGCCGTGGTCAGGGCGACATGGTGGTTGGCCACGTCATCGGCTCGAGCCTGTTCAACCTGCTGGTGGTGGTGGGCGGAATGGCCGCGCTGCGCCCGCTGGCGCTGCCCGGGTCATTCGTAAAGCTGGAGCTGCCCGCGGCCATCGCCTTTGTGCTGGTGCTGTACCCGATGCTGCGCGGCGACCTGACCATCAGCCGGCGCGAAGGTGGGATTCTGCTGGTGGCGTTCGTGGCGTGGATTGCGCTGGAGCTGGCGCTGATTTCGTAGAACCGCGCCGACACGCAGCAGGGTTCATGCGTGGCATGTCACCAACTGATCAGCGCTTCTGTTCCGGGGGTGCTGCGGGATCAGCACGCGTGCCTACGCGTTCATCGTCATCGCGACTCTCTGTCATCGCACGCGGCTGCGGCGGCGGCAACTGCTCTTCCTTCGCGGTCTCATGCCCCGGCAGGCTCGGCCGCTTTTCCATCATCAGCGACAGCGCGGCCTTGGCCATCATGTGCGCGCTGATCGGGGCAGTGATGAACAGGAAGACCGTGATCAGCAGCTCGCGCGGCTGCGGGTCTTCGCCCAGGAAGATGTGGTACAGCACCGAACCGGCCAGCACGCAGCCCACGCCGAGCGTGCTGGCCTTGGTCGGCGCATGCAGGCGTTTGAAGAAGGTGTCCAGCTTCACCAGCCCCAGTGCGCCGACCAGGATGAAGAAGCAGCCGAACAGCAGCAGCATCGACAATGCGACCTGGATGAAGGTGATCATTCGACGATGTCCCGGCGCAGCACGAACTTGCTCAGCACCACGGTGCTGCCGAAGCCGAGCATGGCAATGACCAGCGCCGCCTCGAAATACACCGCGGAGTTGAGGTACATGCCAAACAGCATGAGTTCGGCGATGGCGGTCACCGACAGGGTGTCCAGTGCCAGGATCCGGTCGGGCACCGTCGGCCCGCGCAACAGGCGCCAGGTCGCCAGCAGCATGGCCAGGCCGACCACGTGCATGCACACCACCAGGGTGGTCTGGATGAAGGTGAAACCGGTCATGGGAAGATCTCCATCAGCGGGGCCTCGTAGCGCGACTTGATTTCACGGATCAGCGCGTCGGGGTCTTCAAGGTGCAGCACGTGCACCAGCAGGTAGCGGCGATCGTCGGACAGGGCGGCCGACACCGTGCCGGGGGTCAGCGTGATCATGCTGGTGAGCGCTGCGATGCCGTGGATGTTGGCGATGTCCAGCGGCAACCAGATGAAGCCGGGATGGATGCGTCGCTCCGGTCCCAGCACCTGGATCGCGACCCGGATGTTGGACATCAGGATGTCCCACAGGGTGACGCAGATCAGTTTCGGCAGCGGGCGCAGCGAGCCGATGCGGGCGAACTCGCGGTCCAGCCGGGCCGCGAACAACGGCACCAGCACGCCGAGCAGCATGCCGAGCAGGATCTGGCCCAGGGTGAAGCTGTCGGACATCAGTACCCAGAACGCAACGACCATCACGCTCAGCGATGGCGACGGAATCAGGCGACGGTACAGGGAGCGACGGCGCGTCATGGCTGGCGGATCTCCGGCGGAGTGGCGCGCTCGGCATCCACGTAATCTCCGGGCTGGAGCAACTGGGCGGCCATGGCGTCGGTGTACTGCATCAACGGGTTGGCGAACACGCTCATGCCGATCCCGTAGCAGAGCAGCAGCGCAGCGGCGAACAGCTCCACGGTGCGGGTGGGGGCCTTGCGCGGCGGCGGCACGCCCTCCTCAAGCACCGGCACGCGCCAGAACAGGCGGATACCGCCGCGGGTGATGCCCACGATGACCATCAGGCTGCTGCCCAGCACGGCCGTCCAGACCACGGCGGTGTACGGTGCGGGCATGCCCGCCAGCAGCGCGGCCTTGGCCAGGAAACCCGATAGTGGCGGCAGACCGGCCACCGACACCGCGCCGATCAGGAACAGCACCGCCGGGGTCTCCTTGCCGGGCATCGGCGCGATGATCTCCTTGCGGTCGCTGGCGCCGCCGCGACGGCGGCGGATCAGATCGGCGATCAGGAACAGCGCGGCGGCCACGAAGGTACTGTGCGGCAGATAGTACAGACCGGCGGAGAGAACCTCGGGGGTGCGGATCGAGAACGCGATGAACAGCGTGGCCGCCGAGACCACCACCAGGTACGAAATCAGCACGCGAAGCCGCGCGGCGGCCAGTACCCCCAGGCCGCCCAGCAGCAGCGTGGCTACTCCGGCCCACAACAGCCATTGGCTGCCGTAACCCGCCATGGCGCCCGCGTCCTCACCGAACCACAGGGTGCTGACCCGCAGCATCGCGTACAGGCCCACCTTGGTCATGATCGCAAACAGCGCGGCCACGGCGGCCGGGGCGCGTGCGTAGGCCTCGGGCAGCCACAGGTACAGCGGCATCAGCGCGGCCTTGCTGCAGAACACCAGCAGCAGCAGGCCCAGCGTGGCCTTGACCAGTGTGAGGTGGGTGGGCGGTACCTCGGCAATGCGCTGCGACAGCTCGGCCATGTTGAGCGAGCCCAGCGAGGCGTACAGCAACCCCAGCGCGATCAGGAAGAGGGTGGAAGCGGTGACGTTGAACACCACGTAGTGCAGGCCGATGCGCATGCGCAGACCACGCCCGCCACTGAGCAGCAGTCCGTACGACGCGATCAGCATCACTTCGAAGAACACGAACAGATTGAAGATGTCGCCGGTCAGGAAGGCGCCGTTGAGGCCCACCAGCTGGAACTGGAACAGCGCGTGGAAGTGCGGGGCGCGACGGTCCCAGCCCGAGCACGCATGCAGCAGGCAGGGAATGGCCAGCAGCAGGGTGGTCAGCAGCATCCAGCTGGAGAGCCGGTCGGCCACCAGCGCGATGCCCAGCCGCGACGGCCAGTCGCCCAGCAGGTACACGGCGATGCTGCCATCGGCGGTCTGCCCGAACAGCACCGCCACCGCAGCGGCCAGTGCGGCCAGTGTGGTCCATGCCACCGTGCGCTGCACCGTCGGACCGTAGCGGCGGTGCTCGACGAACAGCGAGCAGGCGGCACCGAACAGCGGAATCAGAATGGGCAGGATCACCGCATGGTTCATGCGCCACCCTCCCGGCCGGGCGCGGTGTCGGGCTGCTCGGCGGCCTCATCCTCGTGCGCGTCGACGTGGTCGCTATGGTTGTCGCTGCGGCTGCGCATGGCCAGCACGATGCTGACCGCGGTCATCGCGAATGCAATGACGATGGCGGTCAGCACCAGCGCCTGCGGCAGCGGGTCGGTGTAGTTGCTCAGATTGCTGTCCAGGCCTTCCTTCAGCACCGGGGCCTTGCCGGTCACCAGCCGACCGCCGGAGAAGATCAGCAGGTTGGTGGCGTAGGACAGGAAGGTCATGCCGAGGATGACGTCGAAACTGCGCGCGCGCAGCAACAGGTAGATGCCGATCGCACCGAGCACGCCGATCGCACTTGCCAGGGCCAGTTCCATCAGTGCATCTCCCCGGTGCGTGCCGAACGGCGGTTGGGATCGATCTCACCCTTGCGGGCATTGCGCGTGCGCGAGGGCTTCACCGTGGCCATCATCGACAGCATCAGCATCGCCCCGCCGAAGACCACCAGGTACACCCCGGTGTCGAAGCCGATGGCACTGGCCAGCGGCACGGTGCCGATCAACGGAAGCTCCAGGTCGAGGTGACCGCTGGTCAGGAAGGGCACGCCGAACAGCATTGACGCACTGCCGCTGACAATGGCGATCAACAGGCCCGCACCGATGCAGCGGATGTAGTCGAAGCCAAAGCGCGACTCCACCGAGGCGGTGCCCTGGATCACGTACTGGATCAGCAGCGGCACAGCCAGCACCAGGCCGGCGATGAAACCGCCGCCCGGCGCGTTGTGGCCGCGCAGGAACAGGAAGATGGACACGGTGAGGGTCAGCGGGAACATGATCTGCGCCAGGTCGGCCGGCACCGGAAGCTTGATCGGTGGGCCGGGCATGATCTGCTCGGGCGCCATCCGCGAGCGGCGCAGCATGGCGTGCACGACCAGCGCCGCGATGCCGAACACGGTGATCTCGCCAAACGTATCGAAGCCGCGGAAGTCCACCAGGATCACGTTGACCACGTTCTCGCCATAGGCTTCGGGCAAGGCGCGCGCGACCAGTTCACCGGCCATGGTGTTGGGCGGCAGGGTCATGGCGCTGTAGGCCATCGCCGCCAGCCCGCCGCCGCCGATCACCGCGATCAAGGCATCGCGCCGCTTGCGCCAGCGCGACGTCTCCGGCGGCGACTGTGCGGGCAGGTAGTTCATTCCCAGCAGCATCAGCACCAGCGTGACCATTTCCACCAGCAGCTGGGTCAGTGCGAGGTCCGGCGCGGACAGGAACACGAAGGTCAGCGACACCATCAGGCCGACGCCGCCCACCACCAGCACCGCCAGCAGGCGCTGCCGGTACACGAACAGTGCGCCGAGCGCGCAGGCCATCATCACCAGCCACAGGGCCCAGCCCAGCAGTGGAATGGGCTGCGGCGACGGCCAGTTCGGCGACACCGGGTTGGCTACGAACGGTGCGGCGGCCACCACGATGGCCACCACCACCAGCGCCATCAGCATGCGCTGCAGGCTGCCGTTGGCCAGGCCCTGGGTCAGCCGGTGGGCGAATCCGAACACCACATCCAGCTGCTTGTGGAACAGGTTGCGGCCGGTCGCGTGGGTGACCACCGCATGCAGATTCATCAACCTGCGCAGACCGAAGTACAGCGCAATGCCGCCGAGCACGCCGACGATGCTCATCACCAGCGGCAGGTTGAAGCCGTGCCACACCGACAGGCTGTACGCCGGCATGGCCGGGCCCAGGATGGACGACGCGGCCGCATGCAGGACCGGGGCGACGGTGATGGCCGGGGCGATGCCGACCGCCACGCACACGACCACCAGGATCTCCACCGGGACCTTCATGAAGCGCGGCGGCTCGTGCGGCACCCGGTCCAGGTCGTGCGGGCCCTTGCCGAAGAACGTGTCGTGCACGAAGCGCAGGCTGTAGGCCACGCCCAGCACACCGGCCAGCAGCGCGGCGATGGACACCGCGATGCGCATCGGCTCCGGCCCCTGGGCGGTGATCGCTTCAGCGAACAACATTTCCTTGGACAGGAAGCCGTTGAGCAGCGGAATACCGGCCATGGCCAGCGAAGCGATGATCGCCAGCGCGCTGGTGAACGGCATCAACCGGCGCAGGCCGCCCAGTTTGCGCATGTCGCGGGTGCCGGTTTCGTGGTCGATGATGCCCGCGGCCATGAACAACGACGCCTTGAACGTGGCGTGGTTGAGGATGTGGAACACGCCGGCCACCACCGCCATCGGCGTGGACAGCCCGAACAGCAGCGTGATCAGCCCCAGGTGCGAGATTGTCGAATACGCCAGCAGTCCCTTCAGGTCGTGCTGGAAGATGGCGTTCCAGGCGCCGATCAGCAGGGTCAGCGCGCCGATGCCGCTGACCGTATAGAAGAACAGATCGGTGCCGGCCAGGGCCGGGTGCAGGCGCGCCAGCAGGAAGACGCCGGCTTTCACCATGGTGGCCGAATGCAGGTAAGCCGACACCGGGGTGGGCGCGGCCATGGCATGCGGCAACCAGAAGTGGAACGGGAACTGCGCGCTCTTGGTGAAGATGCCGGCCAGCACCAGCAGCAGCGCCCAGGGATACAGCGCGCTGGCGCGTATGGCGTCGCCGGCGGCGAGCACCGCATCCAGCTCGAAGCTGCCGACGATGCGCCCGATCAGCAGCACGCCACCCAGCAGCGCCAGGCCGCCGCCGCCGGTGACCACCAGCGCCATCCGCGCACCTTCGCGCGCGTCCTGCCGGTGCGACCAGAAGCCGATCAGCAGGAACGAGCTGATGCTGGTCATTTCCCAGAACACCATCAGCAACAGCAGGTTGCCGGACAGCACCATGCCGAGCATGGCGCCCATGAACAGCAGCAGATAGCAGAAGAAGCGGTGCGGGTTGTCGCGCGGGCTCAGGTAGTAGTGCGCATACATCACCACCAGCGCGCCGATCGCCAGCACCATGCCGGCGAACATCCAGGCCAGCCCGTCCAGCCGCAGCGAGAACGCCAGCCCGATCTGCGGCAGCCACTCTCCGACACTACGAACGACCCCGCCTCCAAGGATGTCGGGCGTCAGGGTGGCCAGCAGCGCCAGCCCGCCCACAGGCGCGACGGCCGCCATCCAGGCGGCGGTCGCGCGGGAGCTGCGGCGGAACACGGCCACGGCCACCGCCATCAGGAAGGGCAGGGCGAGCAGCAGGAGAAGACTGGGATTCATGCAGGGAATGCAGGATTCACGAGCAGGCCTTTTAGTCTAACAGGCAGGGATTTGTCGCCGATATACCCGATTACGCCATCAACTGCATGCAACGTGCGTGATTCATCTTTTCAACGACGCCGGGCCGATCCATTCGGGGTTCTCCAACGCCGTATGGAGGCGCCGCCATGACGTTGCCGGTTGAGTGATCTCAAGCGGGTTCAGCCCAGCAGCGGCGGGGCCTGCGCCTTGCAATGCGGGCGCGGCCAATGGACGCGGCGAAGTCCCCCGGCCACCCGCGCACGGTCATGCTGGACCCACCGCCGTGGAGCAGGGGTGAGCTTGCATTTCGTTCAGGTTCACCCCGTTGCGGGGTTGAATCGTAGTGCGGCGCCCTGCGTCGCAGAACCGCAGCGCCGGACCAGCGTCAGTACCGCCACTCCAGCTTCCGGTACGCCTTGGCCATGACCCAGGCGGGCCCGATCAACAGATAGGTCAGGTCGGTCAGGAAGCTCGGCTTGCGCCCTTCGAACTTGTGACCGATGAACTGGGCGATCCAGGCGACCACGAATACGCCCAGCCCCAGCCACGCCAGGTTGACCAGGCCGATTTCGGCTTCCAGCAGCCGGCAGGTGCAGCCGCACAGGAAAAAGAAGCCCAGCATGCCCAGGCCCAGCCTGCGCGAGAGCCGGTTGTAGAAGCACCATGCGGTGAACATCGCCAGGCCGGCCCAGACCCCGTACTGGAACCAGGTGATCAGCGGTGGCAGGCACCACAGCAGGGCCACCACCGACCACAGGATTGCCGGCACCGCCACGACATGGATGCGCTGGTTGAGCGCGTTGCGGTGGTCGTCGGAATAGCTGGCGAAATAGCGGTCGATGGGCCGCACAAGCTGGGTGGTGGTAGACATTGAGCCTCCGGTTTGGCCACAGGATACTCCCGCTGGCCGGAGACGCGGCGCTGCGCGCCGGAGCCGACCAACGGTCGGCTCTACCTGTGGGCCCGCCACTGCAGGCGGGCCTGTTCCTCAGTCGACCGAGATGCCGGCCAACCGTTGCAGCGCCTCGGCGTACTTGGCGCGGGTGCGCTCGATGACCTCGGCCGGAATGCGCGGGCCCGGGGCGGTCTTGTCCCAGTCCAGCGTTTCCAGGTAATCGCGGACGAACTGCTTGTCGTAGCTCGGCGGGCTGGTGCCCACCTCGTACTGGTCGGCCGGCCAGTAGCGCGAGGAGTCCGGCGTCAGCATCTCGTCCATGATGTACAGCCGGCCATCGGCGTCGGTACCGAACTCGAACTTGGTGTCGGCCAGGATGATGCCGTGTTCGCGCGCGTAATCGGCGGCGAACTTGTAGATGCGCAGGGTGGCATCGCGCACGCGCTCGGCCAGATCCGCACCGACCGCCTTGACCATCGCATCGAAATCGATGTTCTCGTCATGGTCGCCCACAGCGGCCTTGGTCGAGGGGGTGAAGATCGGTTCGGGCAGCTGCTCGGCCTGGCGCAGCCCATCGGGCAGTTCGATGCCGCTGACCTTGCCGGTGCGCTGGTAGTCCTTCCAGCCGCTGCCGATCAGGTAGCCGCGGGCAATGGCTTCCACCGGTACCGGCTTGAGCTTGCGGGTCACCACCGCGCGCTTGGCGTACAGCCCCGCGTCCACACCGTCGGGCAGCACGCTGGCCACGTCGATGCCGGTCAGGTGGTTGGGCATCAGGTGCGCGGTCTTGGCGAACCAGAAGTTCGACACCTGGCAGAGCATTTCGCCCTTGCCCGGGATCGGATCGGGCAGCACCACGTCGAAGGCCGACAGACGGTCGGTGGCGACCATCAGCAGGTAATCCCCCGGCGGCGTGCCGGCGGGCAGCCGTTCGCGCGGAATGTCGAAAACATCACGCACCTTGCCGCGATGGCGCAAGGGCAGGCCGGGGAGATCGGATTGCAACAACGTGGTCGGCACGGGCACTCCTGAGGCTTCGTCGAGACAGCTGTCCAGGGCACCCGGAGGGCCCGCAGGGACAGCGGGCGGCCTAGTGTAAAGCGGGTTGGGCCCGCTGTGACGTAAAATGAGGTTCCTTTGTTGCCCCCGGCCGCCCCGACGACCATGCGCTGGTACGGAAAACTGCTCGGATTCATCGCCGGCGCCCTGCTGTTCAGGCCAAACCCGCTGTTCGGTGCCGTGGTCGGCCTGCTGATCGGCCATGCGTTCGACGCTGACTGGTTCCGCCTGAACAGGGAGAACCCCTACCGCGAGCTGGGCCTGACCTCCGAGGCCACCGACGCCGAGATCGACCTGGCCTACCGCCGCCTGATGTCCCAGTACCACCCCGACAAGGTGATGGGCGCCGCCCCGGAGCTGCGCCAGCAGGCCGAGCGCAAGGCGCGCCAGCTCAACGCCGCCTACGACCGCATCAAGACCCTGCGCAGGCGCTGAGCGCGCGCGGTCCCCTTTCCACGTCCTGAAGGCCCCGGCCATGTCCAACTGCATCATTGCCCCGTCCATCCTTTCCGCGAACTTCGCCCGCCTGGGCGAGGAAGTGGACAACGTGCTCGCCGCCGGCGCCGACTGGGTCCACTTCGACGTGATGGACAACCATTACGTGCCGAACCTGACCATCGGCCCGATGGTCTGCCAGGCGCTGCGCAAGCACGGGGTGACCGCCCCGATCGACGTGCACCTGATGGTGGAACCGGTGGACCGCATCATTCCGGACTTCGCCGAGGCCGGGGCCACGTACATCAGCTTCCACCCCGAAGCCAGCCGCCACGTGCACCGCACCATCCAGCTGATCCGCTCGCTGGGCTGCAAGCCGGGCCTGGTGCTGAACCCCGGCACGCCGGTGGACATCCTGGACTGGGTGCTGGATGACCTGGATCTGGTGCTGCTGATGTCGGTCAACCCGGGCTTCGGCGGCCAGGCCTTCATTCCCTCGGCGCTGGACAAGCTGCGGGTGGTGCGCCAGAAGATCGATGCCAGCGGCCGTGACGTGCGCCTGGAGATCGACGGCGGGGTCAAGGCCGACAACATCGGCGCGATCGCTGCCGCCGGTGCCGACGCTTTCGTGGCGGGTTCGGCGATCTTCAATGCGCCGATCAGCTACAAGGACGTGATCGACCAGATGCGCCACAACGTCGCCAAGGCGCGGCGCTGACCATGGGCGCGGCCGGGCTGCTGATCCGTGAGGCGACGGCCGGCGATGCCGCGCTGATCCTGCGCTTCATCCGTGAGCTGGCGATCTACGAAAAAGCCGAATCGTCGGTGCAGACCGACGAGGCCGGCATCGTCGACAGCCTCTTCGGCGCGGGTGCCAAGGCCCGCGCACTGATCTGCCAAGCCGGTGGCCAGCCGATCGGCTACGCGGTTTATTTCTACAACTACTCGACCTGGCTGGGCCGCAACGGCATCTACCTGGAAGACCTGTATGTCAGTCCGGAACACCGCGGCAGCGGGGCCGGCAAGGCCCTGCTCCAGCACATCGCACGCCTGGCCGTGGCCGAAGGGTGTGGGCGCTTCGAATGGTCGGTACTGGACTGGAACGAACCGGCGATCCGGTTCTACGAGGCTGCCGGTGCCAAGCCGCAGAGCGAGTGGACGGTGTATCGCCTGGAAGGCGAGGCGCTGAAGGCGTTCGCGCAGGCGTAGTACGCATGAAATGCGGGTCGTCAGGCCCGGCGCATCCCGGCGCCAGGCTGTCGGCTTTGCCGCTTATGCCAATGGAGCGCCAACCGTAGACTGCGTATCGACCTGCCGGAAGATACGTCCAATGCAGCAATGCCCTCTGCTCAGCGCTGTAACCGCACTGACGCCTTACCCGTCCACCGCGTTGGCGTCTTACGGCGATACGGCGATCAGCTCGATATCGGGCCAGCTGCAGGAGATATCGAACGGCTACACCGCGCCCTCCACGGACCTGAGCACGGAGTTTGCCAGTGGCACGGGCTGGTCCGGGACGACGCTGATCGCAGTCGGAGTGGTGTCCGTCGGCGCCGCTGTGGAAGGCGCATTGCGGTGGTGGAGGCAATCCAGCAGGTCTGGCGTCGAGCGTCCACGCGAGGAGGTGGATGGACGTCGCAACCGAAGGCCCCACGCGGCGATGCAGTGGAACGTTCCACGGCCAACTGCTCGGAGGCAGGACAGCCTCAATGACGCATTTATCGCCGGAACGGTCGCGGGGTACCGCGACGCGCTGGCGGGCCGCACGCAGGGCCCCTCGCCCGGACGTGCACTTGGGGACCTGTCCCGTCTTGCGGTGCAGTACACGCTATCTGGGGCGGCAGCAGAGCAGGTGTTCTCCCACTGGGAGTGCGGATATCGCCAGGGCCTGGCAAGCGCGGAAGTCTTGGCGGACCGGTAAAAAAAGACCGCACCCTTGCGAATGCGGCCCTGGGAATAGCGGGAGGCTGATCCTGCCTCCATCCATCGTCCCTGCTATGGCCTTCCATTCTCCGTACGGTCGGTGACGGTTTGATGACGTTCACCGGCCCTGAAACACCCGCCTGCTAGCCTGCGCCTCCCCCTCCCATGGAAGTGCGGCATGCGTGGTCCCCGCTGGCGTTTGATCCTCAATGGCAAGTCCACGGGCAACCTCGAGCTGCGCGAGGCGGTGCATGACCTCCGCGAACGCGGGATCACGCTGGAAGTGCGGGTCACCTGGGAAGACGGCGACGCCGAGCGCTACGTGGCCGAAGCCATCGAGCATGGCGTGGACACCATCATCGCCGCCGGCGGCGACGGCACCCTGAGCGAGGTGGCCGAAACCCTGGCGCACCGTGATGAGTCCGCCGATGCGCTTCCCTCCCTGGGCCTGGTCCCGCTGGGCACCGCGAACGACTTTGCCACCGCCGCCGGCATCCCGGACGAACCGCTGCTGGCCCTGCAGATGATCCTGGCCCAGCCCGCCTGCCCGCTGGACCTGCTGCGCATCGACGCCGACGGTGACCTGTGGTGGTGCGCGAATGTAGCCAGTGGCGGCTTCGGAACCGACGTCACGGTGGAAACAGACGAAGGTTTGAAGAAGGTGCTTGGCGGGCTGGCCTATCTGGTGACCGGCATCTCCCGGCTGGGGCGGATCGAGCCCATCCAGGCCCGCCTGCGTACGCCGGACTTCAGCTGGGAAGGGGGCTTCATCGCGCTCGGTATCGGCAACGGCCGCCAGGCCGGCGGCGGGCAGGTCCTGTGCCCCGACGCGCTGGTCAACGACGGCCTGCTCGACCTCACCGTGATCCCGGAGCTGAGTGGCGAAGTGGCCTCAACGCTGGGGGCGCTGATCCGTGGCGGCAAGCAGGGTGCGCTGGAGCAGGTCGCAGAACGAACCCGCGCGCCCTGGGTGGAGATCGAAGCAGACGAGGCGATGACCCTCAATCTGGATGGCGAGCCCGTCCGTGCACGACGCTTCCGCATCGACTGCGTGGCGGCTCGTGTGCGCATGCATCTGCCCCTGGACAGCGCGCTCCTTCAATAACGCCGCACCGCCGGGCTGGGAGGTGGGCCTCCCCATGGAGCCAGCCTCAGCCCGGCTGCCTCACAGAAGCGGAATGTCCTCTTCCTTCGCAGGAAAACCAAACGCCTCACGCTTCTTGCGAATGTGCTCAGGCATCGGCGGACGCGGGATGTTTCGTGCGACAAGCCATTGCTGGCACTTCTTCTGCCATGGAAGCAGGTCGGGGGTGGTGACCTCCCAATAGATGTCGTCGACCATCCGCATCGGTGGTGCCTCGTCCGAGCCGGTAAGTATCCTGGTCTTTACTGTCGGGTCTGCGCCATGCTCCAGGAGCCAGTAGACGTAGTTGAAGCCGCCACGGCTGGAGTACAGGCTCAGTATGGTGTCAGCAGAGCCAAGGTTCGGCTCGTTGACATTGGCGCCGTTTTCCACAAGAAGCTGCACGTTCTTCCACTGATTTCCACTCAGGAACGCCACATACATCAATGTCTCCCTCGCGGAACTGCGGGTGTTGGGATCGCCGCCGTGTTTGAGCAGAAGCTCAAGAAATCGTGGGTCCTCCATCCTGGCTGCGTAGACCATCGCGTTGTTGAAGCCAAGCCTGCGCCCGTCAACCTCCTTGAACTCCCGCGCATTGGGATCGGCGCCATTCTCCAGCAATCCGCGCAGCCCATCGAGGTTCTTCGCCCGCAGCGGCCATGCAATCAGAGGAATGCCGTCGCGACGGGCAAAGATTTTGTCGGGATCGACACCTTCATCCTGGATCCAGTGGCGAATGGCTGCCGCGTCACCGTTCTCGGCCGCAATAGCGAGTTCCAATGCCTTGCCGTCGAAATAGTCACCAGCGCCATGTGAAGACGATGCCGCACACCCGTTGACAAGGAAAAGTGTGAGCCAGACCGCACTTAGAAGGGCGTTTGTCATCGCGTTGTGAAGACTAATGCGCATGATCATCCTGATGTTGAGCCCCCTGAAGGGGTGACATTAGCAAAGTGTTCTGATATTCGATAAGCAGCGCGGCTCGGGGGGATCGCGCGCGCCTTCACTGTGCAATGGAGCTTGCCATGAGTGGTCCCGATATCGAGGCGCGTGCCCGCGCCATCCAGCAACAGATTCTTCTCGTCCAACAGCTGCGTGAAAGCGGCAATGACGACGAAGCGAATCGTCTCCAGGAAACCTATCACGCGCGCGAGATGTCTGGTCTTGCCGCGGATGTGTATCAGTCTGCAAATCACGACGGCGAGCCGCCGGTCGGTTGGAAGCGTGCGAGTACGGATCCTGAGGCGATGCGTGCAGCTGGCATCAACATGTCTGACGAAGAGTTACGGGATCTCCTGCAGCCACCGCAGTCGGGTTTTCGGGCTGAACTCTATCTTCCTGACAAACGGGTATTTGGTGAAGATGCAAAGCCCATTGTTGTCTACAAGGGATCAACGGGGCTGATCGTTGATCCGCTTGCGGCGGGCGGGAGACGCGAATCAGGTGGCGAGGACTTCCTCAATAATGGGCAGCAGGGCATCGGAATGCGTAGTGATTACTACGACCGCGCAATGCTGCTCGCAACTCGATTGAAAGCGGAAACAGACGGCAACTTCGAAATAGCCGGCCACTCCCTCGGCGGCGGCATGGCCTCTGCGGCTTCCGCCGTTACGGGTGCCCGCGCCACGACGTTCAATGCCGCAGGCCTGCATCCCGACACCCCGGCGCGTTTCGCCAAGGACAACGGCCTGCCCACCTTCAATCCGCAGCAGACCGTACACACCTACCAGACCAGCGGGGAGGTGCTCAACGATGTGCAGAACGGCATGCAGCGCCTCAACGACAAGCAGCGCCATGCTTACGGGCTGCTGGCCAACGAAGCCAGCATGCTGATGCGCGAGCCGCTGATGCAGGCCAAGGTGGCCGAGAAGATGCGCGAGATGCTGCCGCCGGGTGCACAGACCGCCGCCGCGCAGTTCGTCGAACAGTTGGCCACCCAGCCGGGCTACGAAGCCCTGCGCAACATCCCGGTGGCGGCCGGGCGCATGGAACTGGTGCTCGATCCCAAGACCCGCGATGCGCAGGATCGCCTGGTGGATCGCGTCCGTACCGAGGCGCCCAGCCAGGTGGCCGAGCTGGCCGGGCCGTTGTCCCAGGTGCTGCACTCGGCCGCGCACGGCATGCATACCGGACGGGTAGTGGGCGAAGTGGTGGAGAAGGGCGGGGCGACCGCAGCCCACCTCCTTGACCGCACCGGCGACGCGGCCGAGCAGGTGGCCCGCGTGCAGGGCATGGTGGTGGGCCGGGTGGTCGACATGGGTTCGACCACGCTGCAGGTGAGCGCCAAAGCCACCACCACCGTGTATGCCCAGGGACGCGAGCTGACCGGGATGATCGAAGCCACGGCACATCGCGTGGAGTCGCGCGCGCAGTCCGGCATTCTGTCGGTGGCCTCATGGGGTGCCGGCAAGCTGGGGTTCGACAGCGTCGCCAGGGATCTCGACGGCCGCGCCGATGCCGTGTACGCGGCAGGCCAGGCGCGTGCCACCGCCGCCAGCCGTGATGCCCGCGAAGACGCCGATGCCGCGCGGGCCGCGGGCCAGCGCGCTGCCGACCACATCGACCGGAACGGGCAGTGGGTTGCCGGCAAGCTGCAGAACGGCTACGCCACGGCCGGCGCCTACGTCGACCAAGGCTATGACGTTGCGGCGCACCACATCAGGAACACCACGGCGCAGGCACCGGCGGTGTTCGCCACGGTGGGCGGCGCGGTCGCGGGCCTGCGTGGCGCGACCGTCACCTACGTGCCCACGGCGCTCACGCCGCAGAACATCGGCAACATCGTGGAAACCAAGCGCTTGGTGGACAGCATCGGCCCGGCATTCGGTGAGGCGGTGCAGCGCCACGGCATGAAGGAAACGGTCATTCCCAGCCTGGACGCCGAGCTCCTCAAGCAGGAAGCGCAGGCCCGTGCGCTGCTGGAGCAGCATGCGCGCATCCAGCACCCTACGGAGAAGCACGCCGCCGTCGCCGCCGAACCGTCCACGCTGGTGGTGGGCATCAATGATCCCGGCCACCGGCAGTACCACCTGTTCCAGGGCGCCCGGTCCGGGATTCACGGTCTGGATGCGGCCCACAACCGCGTGCCCGACCTGCAGAGCGACCAGCTGGCCGGGGCCTTGGCGGCCAAGGCCACCCAGGAGGGCCTGGAACGCATCGAGCGGGTGGTACTCAGCGAGGACCGCACCCGCGTCTTCGCCGTCGATACCCAGGACCTCACCTCCGTGCACCGCCACCTGGCCCAGGTGGACGTGGTGGCCGGCCGCCAGCAGCCGCTCAGCGTGAGCACCGAGCAGGTAGCCGAGGTCAACCGACAACAGGAACGCGCCGCTGCCGCCCCGGCGCTGGCGACCGACCTGGGCGCCGAGCAGCGCGAACAGGAGCAGCATATCGCTCGCCGGATGGGCTGAAGCGGGCCCGGCCTCAACCGCATGGGACGACCGGGACCGAAGGTAGCGCCGACTGTTGGTCGGCTGCCCGGTCAAGCAGCCGACTAACAGTCGGCGCTACCTCCTTTTCGAGGTACGCCTGGTTCATCGGGCCGCCTCGGCCTGGGTTCCCTCTGACGCCGCCAATGCGGTACAGTCCCCGGGTGTCCATTCTGACGACCCCGCATACCCTTTCTTCCGCTCGCCGTTGGTGGCGATGGTGGCCTGTTGCCGTCGTCCGTCCCGCCACCGCCGTTTCCCGGAAGGAAAGTCGTCTTGATCACGCTCGAGCAGTTCCAGCAGCAGGCCGCTGAAGGCCATACCCGCATCCCCGTCGTCCGCGAAGTGCTGTCCGACCTGGACACGCCGCTTTCGGTCTATCTGAAGCTCGCCGACGGCCCGCACACCTACCTGTTCGAATCGGTCGAAGGCGGCGAACGCTTTGGGCGCTATTCCATCATCGGCCTGCCGGCGCGCCGGGTGTATGCCTTCCATGCGCATACCCTGACGGTCAGCGAGTCGGGCCAGGTGGTGGAAACCCGCGAGGTGGCCGACCCGTTCGCCGAAGTCGAGGCGCTGCGCAGCGCCCATTCGGTACCCAAGCTGGCCGGCCTGCCCGGCTTCACCGGCGGGCTGGTGGGATGGTTCGGCTTCGAATGCATCGGCTACATCGAACCGCGCCTGGCCCCGCCGCGCGGCCGCGATGAGCTGGGCACCCCGGACATCCTGCTGCTGCATTCCGAAGAGCTGGCGGTGTTCGACAACCTCAAGGGCCGCCTGTACCTGATCGTGCACGCCGACCCCGGCCAGCCCGGTGCATGGGACGAGGCGCAGGCGCGACTGGATGCGCTGGTGGCCAAGCTGCGCGCACCCGGTGCGGGCTACCCCGCGCCGATCACCCGCGATGTACTGGACGAAAACGACTTCGTGTCCGGCTTCACCCGCGAAGGCTTCATCGCCGCGGTGGAGAAATCCAAGGACTACATCCGCGCCGGCGACATCTTCCAGGTGGTGCTCAGCCAGCGCCTGAGCGTGCCGTTCAAGGCGCGCCCGGTGGATGTGTACCGCGCACTGCGCGCGCTCAACCCCTCGCCGTACATGTACTTCCTGGACACCGGCGACGTGCAGGTGGTCGGCTCGTCGCCGGAAATCCTGGTGCGCCTGCAGGACGGTGAAGTGACCGTGCGCCCGATCGCCGGCACCCGCCCGCGCGGCGCTACGGTGGAAGAAGACAACGCACTGGAAGCCGAACTGCTGGCTGATCCGAAAGAGCGCGCCGAGCACCTGATGCTGATCGACCTGGGCCGCAACGATGCCGGTCGCGTCTCCAAGGCAGGCACGGTGGAAGTAGGCGAGCAGTTCGTGATCGAACGCTACAGCCACGTGATGCATATCGTCAGCGAAGTGACCGGCCAGCTGCAGCCGGGCCTGAGCTACGCCGACGTGCTGCGTGCGACGTTCCCGGCCGGCACGGTCAGCGGCGCCCCGAAGATCCGCGCGCTGGAAGTGATCCGCGAGCTGGAGCCGATCAAGCGCAACGTCTACGCCGGCAGCATCGGCTACATCGGCTGGCATGGCGATGCCGACACCGCCATCGCCATCCGTACGGCCGTGATCAAGGACGGCCGGCTGCACGTGCAGGCCGGTGCCGGCATCGTCTACGACTCGGACCCGGGCAAGGAATGGGACGAGACCATGAACAAGGGCCGCGCGCTGTTCCGCGCCGTCGCCCAGGCCGCCAAGGGACTGTGACGTTTTCGTCGCCCTGGCCTGGGCCACGGCGTTCCCTGCATCATCAACCGACAAGGATCAACCGCATGAAGCTGCTGCACGCACTGCTGCTGTCGTCGACGCTGGCCATGGTGGCCCCGGCCGCGTGGGCGCAGGCCAATACCGTACCGTCGCAGCCGCATCTGCTGGTCAAGGGCGATGCGAGCCGCACCGTGCTTCCTGACCGCTTCGTCGTCAAGGTGGCACTGGAGTCCGTGGACATGCAGACGGACACTGCCAGGAAGCGGGTGCAGGCCAACAGTGAACGGGTGATGCAGCTGTTCGCCCGCCATGGAGCGGTTGCCGATACGGTGCGTGCCGACAACCTCAGCATCGCGCCGTCCACTCGCTACCGCGACGAAAAGGAAGTATTTGAAGGGTCGGCGGTCAGCCGTGATCTCGAGGCGGCGTTTCCGACGGCCGTTGCGTTGCAGGCATTCCTGGGTGAGCTGAAGGCCAGCCGCGAAGTCCAGGTAAGCACCTCCACACCGACCTACTCCGGCGCAGCCCGCCTGCGTGCCGAGCTGAAGGCGGAAGCGGCGGCACAGACCCGGGCTTCGGCCAAGGGGCTTGCCGACGCCTATGGCGCGCGGATCACCGGGCTGTACAGCATTTCCGACGTGGCGCCGAGCTTCGCCTACGGTGTCCAGGCCGGCACGTGGCCAACCTCGCCCGGTGCACCGGGCCGTGAGGACTACGCAGAAGGCCGCTCGCTGGATCGGGTGCAGGTCACCGGCTCCCGTGCCGCCGCGCCGGCCGCGCCAGGCGAGCTGCTTGCCGCAGCGCCCATCACGTACACCGAAAACGTGTACGCCATTTTCCTCATCAAAGACGGATCCTGATCATGTTGTTGATGCTCGACAACTACGACAGCTTCACCTACAACCTCGTGCAGTACCTGCAGACGCTGGGCGCCGAAGTGAAGGTGGTGCGTAATGACGCCTTGAGCGTCGATGCGATCGCAGCGCTCGCACCCGAGCGCATCGTGATCTCGCCCGGCCCGTGCACGCCCAACGAAGCGGGCGTGTCGCTGGAACTGATCCAGCGGCTGGGTCCGACCACGCCCATTCTCGGCGTGTGCCTGGGCCACCAGAGCATCGGCCAGGTCTACGGCGGCGATGTCATCCGCGCCGGCACGATCATGCACGGCAAGACCTCGCCCATACGCCACCAGGGCAAGGGCGTGTTCGCCGGTCTGCCGGACCGCTACCAGGCCACCCGCTACCACTCGCTGGTGGTGGACAAGACCACCTTGCCGGACTGCCTCGAAGTGACGGCATGGACCGAAAACGAGGACGGCACGGTGGAGGAAATCATGGGCCTGCGCCACCGCGAACACCCGGTGGAGGGTGTGCAGTTCCACCCCGAATCCATCCTCACCGAGCATGGCCATGCCCTGCTGAAGAACTTCCTGCAGCGCTGAGGCGCCGCACCCGTACCGCAAAGGAAACCCGCATGACCTTCTCCCCCCAGGAAGCCCTGCAACGCACCATCGAGCACCGCGAAATCTTCTTCGACGAGATGGTCGACCTGATGCGGCAGGTGATGCGTGGTGAGGTATCGCCGGTAATGACCGCCGCCATCCTTACCGGCCTGCGGGTCAAGAAGGAAACCGTGGGCGAGATCGCCGGCGCGGCGACGGTGATGCGCGAGCTGGCCCTGGCCGTGCCGGTCGAAGACCGCACCCACCTGATCGACATCGTCGGCACCGGCGGCGATGGCTCGCACACCTTCAACATTTCCACCTGCGCGATGTTCGTGGTGGCCGCCGCCGGCGCGAAGGTTGCCAAGCACGGCAACCGGAGCGTGTCGTCCAAGTCGGGCAGTGCCGATGCGGTCGAAGCGCTGGGGGCAGTCATCGAGCTGCGCCCGGAAGAAGTGGCCCGGGCGATCAGTGAAACCGGAATCGGCTTCATGTTCGCGCCGATGCACCACCCCGCAATGAAGGTGGTGGCGCCGGTGCGGCGCGAAATGGGGGTGCGCACGATCTTCAACATCCTCGGCCCGCTGACCAATCCGGTTGGCGCCACCAACGTGCTGATGGGCGTGTTCCATCCCGACCTGGTCGGCATCCAGGCACGCGTGCTGCGCGAGCTGGGCGCCGAGCGCGCCATGGTGGTGTGGGGCCGCGACAACATGGACGAGATCTCGCTGGGCGCCGGAACCCTGGTCGGCGAGCTGCGCGATGGCAAGGTGCGCGAGTACGAGATCCACCCGGAGGATTTCGGCATCGCCATGTCGGCCAGCCGCAACCTCAAGGTGAGCAACCCGGAGGAGTCGATCGCGATGCTGCGCGGGGTGCTCGACAACGAACCCGGCCCGGCGCTCGATATCGTGGCGCTCAATGCCGGCGCGGCGCTGTATGTGGCCGGCGTGGCCAGCAGCATCGCCGACGGCCTGGCCCGTGCCCGCGCCGCGATTGCCGACGGCAGCGCACGCCAGCGCATGCAGGACTACGTGGCCGCCACCCGGCGCATCCGCCCGGCAGGCTGAGGCCTGCCTTCACGCCGCACCGCCGGCTGGCCGATAATGGCCGGCCTGAAGGACCCCGAACGACATGAGCGACAAGAGCGACATCCTCGAGACCATCCTGGCCCGCAAGGCCGTCGAAGTGGCCGAGCGCCGTGCCCGGGTCCCCCTGGAAACGCTGCAGGCGCGCCTGGCTGAGGCCTCGCCGGTGCGTGGCTTCGCCGACGCGCTGCGCGCCTCGATCGCCGCCGGCGAACCGGCGGTGATCGCCGAGGTGAAGAAGGCCAGCCCCTCCAAAGGTGTGATCCGCCCGGATTTCCATCCGGCCGACATCGCGGTGAGCTATGAATTCGGTGGCGCCAGCTGCCTGTCGGTGCTGACCGACGTGGACTTCTTCCAGGGCGACGATGCCTACCTGCAGCAGGCGCGCGGGGCGTGCACACTGCCGGTGCTGCGCAAGGACTTCGTGATCGATGCCTACCAGGTGTACGAGGCGCGCGTGCTGGGCGCCGACTGCATCCTGCTGATCGTGGCCGCGCTGGAAGACCGCCAGCTGGCCGAGCTGTCGGACCTGGCCATGCAGCTGGGCATGGACGTGCTGGTCGAAGTGCACGACATCGACGAGCTCGAACGCGCCATCCAGGTGCCGGTGCCGCTGATCGGCATCAACAACCGCAACCTGCGCACGTTCGAGGTGTCGCTGCAGACCACCCTGGACATGCGCCAGGCGGTACCGCGCGACCGCCTGCTGGTGACCGAGAGCGGCATCCTGGGCCCGGACGATGTCAGCCTGATGCGCAATGCCGGCGTGCACGCGTTCCTGGTGGGCGAGGCCTTCATGCGGGTCGAGGAACCCGGCGAGGGCCTGCGTCAGCTATTCTTCAGCACATGACTGCGATCTACCCGACTCCGCGCGACGACGCGCCGCTGGTGGTCTTCGACTTCGACCACACCCTGTACGACGGCGATTCCGGCAGCCATCTGTTCGCCTCGCTGATCAAGCGCAACCCGCTGCGGCTGCTCGCCGCGCTGCTGGTCACGCCGGTCGCGGGGCCGCTGGTGGCGATGCTGCCGACCCGCCGCACCGGCATTTCGGTGTATGTCTGGATTGCCACGTTCGGGCTGCACCGTGCGCGCGAGTTCAACCGGGTGATCGACGCCTACGTGCTCAAGCACGAGGCCCAGCTGCGGGCCAAGCTGCTGCCGCAGGCGCTGGAGGTATTCGCCGCGCACCGTGCGCAGGGCGATCGCGTGGTGGTCGCCACCGGCGCCCCGCCGGAGCTGGCACGGGCGATCCTGGCCTTCGTCGCCCATCAGGGCGTGCCGGTGATCGGCAGCGAAGTGGGGCCGCGCTTCGGTGCGATCGGAGCCACCCGTCACTGTCACAACGAAGAAAAGATGCGCATGCTGCGCGAACGCGGCTATGGCGACATCGACATCGCCTATTCCGACAGCACCGCCGACCTGCCGCTGCTGCTGGCGGCGAAGGAGCCGGTGGTGGTGAACCCGAAGCACTCGCGCGTGGCGTACTTCCGCCAGGTGCTCAAGCCCGGCACGCGGATCCTCAACTGGGGCTGCGTGGACCGGGGCGGCGACCGCCGCTGAGGCGTATCGACCAACGGTCGATACCTACCGAAGGCGCTGATGGCCTCGGCCACGCGCCGGTAGCGCCCTACCGTTGGTAGGGCGACGGCGCACCGCGCCGCGCTTTACCCCGCCAGCCAACCGCGCACCGCGCCGCCGATCTGGAACAGGCTGATCGACAGCACCAGCACGCCCACGGCCACCAGCACCCAGCGCTCCTTGACCCGCTTCACCAGCACCGCCGCCAGCGGCGCGGCCATCATGCCGCCGATCAACAGGCCGGCCACGATGTTCAGGTACTGCAGGCCCATCGACAGCAGGAAGGTGATCGACACCGCCAGGGTCACCACGAACTCGGCGGCGTTCACCGTGCCGATCGTGGTCCGGGCCTGGCCGCCCCGGGCCAGCAGGGTGGACGTGGCCACCGGCCCCCAGCCGCCACCGCCGCTGGCGTCCAGCAGGCCGGCGAAGAACCCCAGGACGGGCACCCGCTTCACTTCCTGCCGCGGCACCAGCCGCCCGGCGGCCCGCAGCAGGATGAACACCGCCAGCACCAGCAGGTAGGCGTAGATGAAGGGACGGATCGCTTCGCCCGGCAGCTGGGTCAGCACGTAGGCGCCGACGATGCCGCCGACCGCGCCGGGCAACGCCAGCCGCAGGAACAGGCGCTTGTCCACATTGCCTGCGACGAGGTGCGAAACGCCGGAGGCGCCTGTCGTGAACACCTCGGCGGTGTGCACGCTGGCGCTGACTGCCGCCGGTGGCAGGCCCATGCTGAGCATCACTGACGAGGACACCAGCCCGAACGCCATGCCCAGCGCGCCGTCGACCAGCTGCGCCCCGAGGCCGATCAGGATGAACCAATAGAATTCGCTGCCAGGTGCCATGCCCTCACCCTAGCGGCAAGGCGTGAAAGACACTGTCATGCCTGGCCCAGGCGCCGGCCGTTGGCCGGCGATACGGTTCAGCGGGTGCCGTACAGGACAACCGTCTTTCCGCGTGCGTGCAGCAGCCCATCGCTCTGCAGCTTCTTGAGCACGCGCCCGGCCATTTCGCGCGAGCAGCCGACCAGCCGGGCCAGCTCCTGGCGCGACACGCGCAGCTGGGTGCCCTGCGGGTGGCTCATGGCCTCCGGTTCGCGGGCCAGGTCGTGCAGGGTGCGCACGATGCGGTCGGTGACGTCCAGGAAGGCCAGCCGGCTGGCCTTGCGGCTGGTGTCCAGCAGGCGCTTGGAGACCTGCTGGCCGAGCGCGTACAGCAGGCGCGGGGCGTCGGTGGACAGCGGCCCCAGGAACAGCTGGTGCAGCCGCTCGTAGCTGATCTCGGCCAGCTCGCAGGGGGTGCGGGTGCGCAGGATGACCTCGCGCCGCTCGGTCTCCACGAACAGGCCCATCTCGCCCACGAATTCGCCCGAGCCGAAGTAGCCCAGGACCAGTTCGCGGTCGTCCTCTTCCTCGGCGATGATCGAAACCGAGCCGCTGATCACGTAGTAGAGGGTGCCGGCGGCGTCGCCGGGGCGGAATACATCGGTGCGGGCCGGGTAGCGGCGTCGGTGGCTGTGGGCCAGAAAGCGATCTATGGTGGCGATGTCCAGGGCCAATGGACTCGTGGCAAGGCGCACAGATGACACGTTGAGGCGCTCCCTTTGCTCATGAACAATTCACGGCTATGTGCCGCGAGCTTAACGATCAGGGTTGTGAAGGGCAAACCCCAACACAGCAACTTGTCTCAATGCAAGTTTCGCCCTCGATCAGTTTGCCCCATAATTGATCCTTTCCCACCACACACAGGATCGACCGCCGTGGTCAAGCCGTTGCCTCGCCTGAGGTTGCAGGGTTTCAACAACCTCACCAAGGCGCTGAGCTTCAACATCTATGACGTGTGTTACGCCCGCACCGAAGAGGAGCGTCAGCGTTACATTGAATACATCGATGAAGAGTACAACGCCGATAGGCTGACTCAAATCTTGACCGATGTCGCCGAGATCATCGGCGCCAACATCCTCAACGTCGCGCGCCAGGATTACGATCCGCAGGGCGCGTCGGTGACGATCCTGATCTCCGAAGAACCGGTGATCGACAAGAAGCTGGCGGGCAAGGAGTTGATCTCCGATGCCGTGGTGGCGCACATGGACAAGAGCCACATCACGGTCCATACCTACCCGGAAACCCACCCGCAGGAAGGCATCGCCACGTTCCGCGCGGACATCGATGTGGCTACCTGCGGCGTGATTTCGCCGCTGAAGGCGCTGAACTACCTGATCGAGAGTCTGGAATCGGACATCGTGATCATGGACTACCGCGTCCGTGGCTTCACCCGTGACGTGAAGGGCAAGAAGCACTTCATCGATCACAAGATCAACTCGATCCAGAACTTCCTGGCCAAGAACATCAAGTCGCGTTACGAGATGTTCGACGTCAACGTCTACCAGGAAAACATCTTCCACACGAAGATGCACCTGAAGGACTTCGACCTGGACCAGTACCTGTTCGAGGAAAAGGCCAAGAACATTTCGTTCAAGGAACGGATGAAGATCGAAGCGCTGCTCAAGCGCGAGATCGAAGAGCTGTTCCACGGGCGCAATCTGTCCGAGTAAGACCCCGCGACACCGTTCGGGCCCCGGCCCGGATGGCGCCGCATCAGGCGGGACGTCCCGCCCTGTGGAACATCTGTTTTGCGCAGAATCAATGTTCCACGGCATGCTACCGACGACGGTCCGGTGTGAAGACACCGGGCCGTTTTGCTTTTGTTTAGGAGGCACCCATGCCCTGGATCTACCTGCTGCTGGCCGGCATCTTTGAAATCGGCTTTGCGATCGGAATGAAGTACTCGGACGGCTTCAGCAAGCCGTTGCCCACGCTTGCCACGGTGGGCGCGGCGCTGGTCAGCCTGTACCTGATGAGCCAGGCGATGAAGAGCATCCCGGTCGGCACCGCCTACGCGATCTGGACCGGCATTGGCGCCCTGGGCGTGGCCACGCTGGGCATCTTCCTGTTCGGCGACAGTGCCTCGGCGCCACGCCTGGCCTGCATCGGCCTGATCGTGGCCGGGGTGATCGGGCTGAAACTGGTTTCGGGGTGAGCCCGCCTTCGGCGCCGCCCTACCAACGGTAGGGCGCTACCACGTGCCTCCCGCCACGGTGGATCCATGGCCGCCGCGGATTCCCGGCGGCGCATCGCCGATCACCATGCATCCCGATCACGCCGGATCCCCGTCACGGTGGATCGCCGATCACGCCGGATTGCCGATCACCGCGGCCCCCGATCCCGCTGGATCGCCGATCACCGCGGCCCCGATCCCGCTGGATCGCCGATCACCGCGGCCCCGATCCCGCTGGATCGCCGATCACCGCGGCCCCGATCCCGCTGGATCGCCGATCACCGCGGCCCCCGATCCCGCCGGATTGCGGATCACCGCGGCCCCCGATCCCGCTGGATCGCCGATCACCGCGGCCCCGATCCCGCTGGATCGCCGATCAACGCGGACCCCGATCCCGCCGGAGCTGCGGTAGGTATCGACCGTTGGTCGATACGCGTTACAACCGGTACGCGATGGTCTTCATGGCCTTGGATGCCAGGGCCATCACCCCCGGGATCGGGAAGGGCAGCTTCCGCGCGCCGGCGTGTTCGGCATGGTCGGCGTGCCTGGCCTCGTCGATCTTCATCACCTTGAGGATCTCGCGGCTGCGCTGGTCGACCGGAGGCAGGGTGTCCAGATGTTCGTCCAGATGGGCTTCCACCTGCCGCTCGGTTTCCACCACGAAGCCCAGGTTCCAGCCATCCCCGCGCAGCCCGGCCAGGGTGCCGATGGTGTAGCTGCCGGCGTACCAGATCGGGTTGAACAGGCTGGGACGGCTGTCCAGCTCACGCAGGCGCCGGGCGCACCAGGCAAGGTGATCGGTTTCTTCCTGGGCCGCTTCCAGCAGGTGCGCGCGGGTTTCCGGCTCGCGCGCTACCGCGGCCTGGCCGAAATACAGGCCCTGCGCGCAGACCTCGCCCACATGGTTGATCCGCATCAGGCCTGCGGCATGGCGGCGGGCAGGCGCCGGCATCGGCGCGTCCGGCGTCGCTTCGGCCGGGTAGGGGCGGCTTGCCGGCGGGTTCCCGAACACCGTGTCCAGGGCACGCTGGGCCTCGGTCAGCAGGTGGTCGAGCGGGGTGATCTGGCGGAGCACGGTCATGCGGGAGGGCGTCGCAGCGGGGGAGGCTTGATTCTGGCCCCCGGGAGCGGCCCTGCCAACCCGCCGCCGGGGCGATTTGCATGTGCGCGGGATGGCCGGTACAATCCCGCCTCTTCACAACGCGTGGCAGAGTTCCGGCCGCTCCATGGCCGCAATGAGCCCGACCTACCTGAGTTCTTCCATGAGCACTTTCACTGCAAAGTCCGAGACCGTCCAGCGCGACTGGTATCTCGTCGACGCCTCCGGCAAGACGCTGGGCCGTCTGTCCACCGAGCTGGCCCGCCGTCTGCGCGGCAAGCACAAGCCGGTCTACACCCCCCACGTTGATACCGGTGATTACCTGGTTGTCATCAATGCAGAAAAGATTGCCGTCACCGGCAACAAGCTGCAGGACAAGCTGTACCACCGCTTCACTGGCTACATCGGCAACCTGAAGACCGAAACCCTGGCCCAGGCGCTTGAGCGCCACCCGGAACGCGTCATCGAAACCGCCGTCAAGGGCATGCTGCCGAAGGGCCCGCTGGGCCGCGCCATGTACCGCAAGCTCAAGGTGTACTCGGGTTCCGAGCACCCGCACGCCGCTCAGCAGCCCCAGGTTCTGGATATCTAATCATGGCTATCACTCAAAACTACGGCACCGGCCGCCGCAAGTCCTCCACCGCCCGCGTGTTCCTGCGCAAGGGCGCCGGCACCATCACCGTCAATGGCCGTCCGCTGGACGAGTTCTTTGGCCGTGAGACTGCACGCATGATCGTGCGTCAGCCGCTGGAACTGACCAAGAACACCGAATCGTTCGACATCGTGGTCACCGCCGCTGGCGGCGGCACCACCGGCCAGGCCGGTGCGATCCGCCTGGGCATCGCCCGCGCGCTGGTCGAGTACGACGAAACCCTGAAGTCCGAGCTGCGCAAGGCTGGCTTCATGACCCGTGACGCCCGTGAAGTCGAGCGTAAGAAGGTCGGCCTGCACAAGGCACGTCGCGCCACCCAGTTCTCCAAGCGCTGATCCATCGCGCCTGGCGTGGGATCCTTCGGGATCCCGCTGGGAGGAAAGCAAAAGCCCGGCTTCGGCCGGGCTTTTGTCGTTTCAACGGAACCGAGGCGGCTACACCGCCCCAGGTTCACCCTTGGCCTTGCTGCGCGGCCAGTAGCCGCCGCCGCGCTTGGGGGCCGGCGCGCGCTTGCGCGGGCGGTCATGGCCCGCTGCGTGCCCGGGCATCCAGGCCTCCTGGGCGGACTTGGGCATCGACTCCACGCCGGTGCCGGCCACGCCCCGGGCCAACGGCGCCAGGTGGCGCAATGCCCGCGCATAGACCCCGCGCTTGAACATCACCACATGTTCGACCGGGTACCAGAAATCCACCCAGCGCCACTGATCGAACTCGGGGCTGTCGGTGTGGTCCAGCTTCACATGCGATTCGTCGCCGGACAGGCGCAGCAGGAACCAGACCTGCTTCTGTCCGATGCAGACCTGCTTCTCGTTGCGGCGGATGGCGCGGGCCGGCAGGCGATAGCGCAGCCAGCCCGGTGTCGCCCCGAGCACTTCCACGTGCTCGGGCAACAGGCCGGTTTCTTCATGCAACTCGCGATACATGGCTTCGACAGGCGTCTCGTCGGTGTTCATGCCACCCTGCGGGAACTGCCAGCCATCCCGGCGCACACGTCGTGCCCAGAACACCTGCCCGTCCTGCCGCATCAGCACGATGCCGACGTTCGGTCGATAGCCGTCCGGATCGATCACGATGCGGACTCCTAGAAAATCTACTGGTCAGGACTGTGACACGCCCGCTGCCCACTCACAAGCGCGGTGAAAAGGTATTGACAGATTCCGTTTACATCCCCAGAATTGCCGGCTCACCAGGGCTATGTAGCTCAGCCGGTTAGAGCACAGCACTCATAATGCTGGGGTCGGTGGTTCGAGTCCACCCATAGCCACCAAGTTCGC